>Ga0070697_100000650_pt1 | contig 26239 bp, 27 predicted proteins | sample KBSK1501metaG_FD_65475 | JGI IMG/M metagenome (GOLD analysis project Ga0070697, IMG submission 65475) | Corn, switchgrass and miscanthus rhizosphere microbial communities from Kellogg Biological Station, Michigan, USA - KBS K1-50-1 metaG | ecosystem: Host-associated > Plants > Roots >...
TAAGCTCCTGAAATTCGGTCCCGCGCCGGCGATCCACCACGTCTCCGAAGCGCTTGAGGAAGCCCGGAGCTGGCGGCAGCGTCCTAGCCATGAGCTCTCCACATGACGAGTATCATACCATCAGAAAAAACCCCGGGAAGGGCTCGGCCTCCCCGGGGCCCGATCCGGCAGCGGTGTTAGCGGCGCCAACCTCCTCCGCCGCCCCCCCCGCCACCGCGAGGACCGCCGCCTCCTCCGCCGCCGCGAGGACCACCACCGCCGCCCCGCTGGGGCTGCGGCCTGGCTTCGTCGACCACGAGGTTACGATCCCTGAAGAGGCGGCCATTCAACATCTCGATGGCCTTGCCCGATTCCTCCTTAGTGGCCATCTCGACGAATCCGAACCCTCTGGGTCTCCCGGTGAACTGGTCGGTGACGATCCGGACCGACTCGACCGTCCCCGCCTGCTGGAAAAGCTCCCGCAGGTCTTCTTCTGTAGCCTGGAAGGAGAGGTTGCCGACGAAGAGCTTTGCAGGCATCGCGAAACCTCCTGCCGCGATCAGGACCGAGTAGAACCCTCCCCCCGGCTCACCAGCGGCGCGTAGGAAACCCATCCGCTCGTGGGCCTCGCGACGCGACGCCCGCAGCGTGGCCGGAACTCTACTGATGGTCCGACCACGTGTCAAGCGAATATTCTGGCGGAATGTTCCTTGTTTCACGATGTTATGCCCTTACTGGGTGTGCAAGGAGTGCGCGTGAAAACACTCAGAGGTATACGCCGCGAGTAATGCCGCCGTCCACGGTGATGGTGATCCCGGTGAGGTACGACGCGCGCTCGGAGGCGAGAAAGCAGACGACATCGGCGACTTCCTCTGGCCGCGCGATCCGACCGAGGGGAAACTCCCGACTACGTTCTTCTACGTAGACCGCGATCTCCTGTCCGGCGGCCTTGGCCTGCTGAGCCATCAGGCTGTCCCAACGCTCGGTCTTCACCGGCCCTGGCGAGACGCCGGTCACCAGCACCTTCGAGCGCGCGCCAAGATCGGCCAGCGCCTTGGTGAAGTTGATGAGGGCCGCGTTCGCGGTGCCGCCCATCATGTACGTCGTGGCGGGATTTCGCGCGGCGGCGCCGACGACGTTGATGATGCGCCCGCCGCCCTGGCGCTGCATGTGCGGCAGCACCTCGCGCGCCATGCGGATGTAGCCCAGGAGCTTCAGGCTCCAGCCGTTCAGCCACTCCTCGTCCGGCGTGGCGAGGAAGTCGCCGCCCTTGATGGCGCCCGCGTTGTTCACCAGGATGTCGAGCCGGCCTAGGCGCGTCAGCGCGTCGGCCGCGACGCGGCTCACCTCGGACGCCTGACTCAGGTCTCCCGGCACCGTCTCCACTCGCCCGCCCGTCTCGCGCTCGATGTCCGCGGCCGCCTGCTTGAGCGCGCTCGCGTCGCGTGAGCAGATGACCACGCGCGCGCCCTCCGCGGCGAGGGTCTGCGCCACCGCCCGGCCGATGCCTTTGCTACCGCCCGTGACCAGCGCGATCTTGCCCTTGAGTCCGAGATCCATGGTGATCGTTCCTTTCGCTCAGCCCGGGCGCGCGTGGCGCGCCAGGAGGTCCTCGAACGTTTCCGCCGGAAGTGTCTCCGCCCAGTCGCGCCCCCCCGAGTCGCGGCCATAGTACTCGGCCATGTAGACCCGCGCCTCCTGCTTGGTCCGGAACAGCCGCCAGATGTGCGCGGCGGTGCCCGCGGGGCGCCGCAGGTAGAAGATGGGATCCGCCGGCCCGGTGGGCTCGTACACGGTGCGCTGGCCGAACTGATCGTAGGTAATCCAGGCCACCGCGATGCCGTGGGCCGACAGCGCGCGCGCGCGCAGCGATTCCTCGAGCGGTAGCGACTCGGTGTCGGAAAGGCGCGGGCCATAGTAGATGGGCACCGCCCCTTCGTCCACCGAGAGCGCGAGCGGCAGCGGGCCGCCCGCGGCCTCGAGGAGCAGGCGCGCCCCCTCCCCGACCCACGCGCGCCCCGCGGTGTAGAGATCGGGCCAGGCTTCGAGGAGCCGGCCCGGCGGCGTCAGCTTGCGCCGCTTCGCGACTTCCGCGGCGTCGGCGAGCAGGTGCACGCGGGCCACGCCGGGGTCAGGACTCCGACGGAAAGCGGGGGGCCGCGGACCAGTCGAAGCGCAGTCCCGCGGTCGCGCCGAGCGTCATGATCTCGCGCTCGCACCGGATCAGGGCGCGGGCGAAGGCGTCGAGGTCGCGGCCGTCCAGCCGTTGCCCGATCAGCTTGACCGCGCCCTCGTGCAGAAGGGCCCGCGCTCCCTCGACGTTGCCGTTGGCGAGATGCTGAAAGCCCACCGCGGCCTGGATCAGGCCCTGCAGCGACTGCCGGTCGGCCCCGTCCGAGCGCATCCAGTACGGCTCGAGCATCTCGTGGACCTCGAAGTAGAGGCCCGCTTCGAAGAGCGCGGCCGCCTGCCCCAGAGTGATATCGAGCGGTGGATCCGTCGGGGAGAGGGGCCGGGCCGCGAGGGCTCGGGCCGCGCGGGTGGCGCGCTCGCCGAGAGCGCCCGTGTGCTGGCGGAAGCCGGACTTCAGGTGCCAGCCGTCCGGGCGGCGATCGAAGAGCTCCGCGGGAAAGGCGGGGGGCGGCTCGTCCGCGTCCAGGGCGCGCGGGTCGCCGCACACCGCCGCGAGCGCTTCGAGACCACGCCGCGCGCCGCCGTCGTGGAGAGCGTCGAGAATGAGATCCGCGAGGCGGTTCCGCAAGCGGAGCGGGAGGGTCACGTTCTCCCGCGGCGCGGGCCGACATCGCGGCCGATCAGCTCGCGGTGTGCGGAGCGAATCTGCTCGATGTGGTTCAGGTCGTGCTCGGCCCAGTGGGCGAGCAGCTGGGGGATCGTCAGGCGCCCGTACTCGGGATGGCGGCCGTGCTGGAGCTTCTGCGCCGAGCTCAGGCGGGAGACGTAGGCCAGGTTGGACCGGCGCAGCGCCGCGAAGGTCGCGAGCGCCTCGCGAAGGGGCGTGCGGCGATAGCGGCCGCCGTCCGCCCAGCGCTCCTGGTCCCACGCCACCAGCGGACCGCGCGGCTCCGCCGCGATCTTGCGGATACGGAAGGCCAGCGCGATCTCGGCGTCGGTCAGATGGCTCACCACCTCGCTCACCGCCCATTCTCCGCGGGCGGGACGCCGTCCCACCAGCCGGCGCGGCACGCGCTGGAGCACGCGAGCCAGTCGGCCCGGAGCCGCGCGGAGGGCCTTCAGGGGTCGAACAGAGCCGAGTCGGGTGTGAGCCGAACGGCACATCGGGCAGCGCGCGGTCGTCATCGAGGGGCTCCTTCACGGGCGGTGTTGGTGGCGCGACTTCGCCGCGTATCCTAGCACGGCGGATGCGGGCGACGACTCGGGGCGCACGGTATAATGCGCCCATGATTTCGGTGGCGGACGCGCAGGCGCGCATCCTGGCGGAGGTCGGCCGCGTGGCGCCTCCCGAAGTCGTTCCGGTCGGCGACTGCCTCGGCCGCGTGCTCGCCGAGGACGTCCGGGCCGCGGTCGACGTGCCACCCACCGACAACTCCGCGGTGGACGGCTACGCGGTCCGCTCGGCCGACATCCCGGTCACCGGGCTGCGCCAGCTGAGGGTGGTGGGCGATCTGCCCGCGGGGGCGGTGTTCGACGCGACGCTCGGGCCCGGGGAAGCGCTGCGCATCATGACGGGCGCACCGGTGCCGGCCGGCGCGGACACCGTCTATCCTCAAGAAGTCGTCGAACGGAGCGGGCCCGTCGTCCGCATCCCCTCGAGCCCGGTCGGCGTCAACGTGCGCCACCGGGGCGAGGACGTGCGGGCGGGCACCGCGGTGCTGCCCGCCGGGAGCGTGCTGCGGCCCCAGGAGCTGGGCGTGGCCGCCTCCCTCGGACTCCCTCAGCTCCTGGTGCGCCAGCGGCCGCGGGTGGCCATCCTCTCCACCGGCGACGAGGTGGTCGAGCCCGGCGACGCCCGCAAGCCCGGGCAGATCTTCGACTCCAACCGGTTCTCCCTGCACGGTCTCGTCGAGGCCGCGGGCGGCGAGCCGACCGACCACGGGATCGTCCCCGATCTCTACGACGTGCTCCACGCGCGGCTTCGCGCCGCGGCGGCGACCGCGGACATCGTCCTCACCTCGGGCGGGGTGTCGGTGGGCGACTACGACCTGGTCAAGGCGGTGCTGCAGGATGCGGGCGGCATCGACTTCTGGCAGGTCGCGATGCAGCCGGGCCGGCCCCTGGCGGTGGGCCGCATCGGAGCAGCCCACTTCTTCGGCCTGCCCGGCAACCCGGTGGCCTCGATGTTGACCTTCCACCTCTTCGTCCGGCCCGCCCTCTGGAAGCTGGCGGGCCGCCGCGACCTGTTCCCGCCCCGCTTCCACGCGGTGGCGATGGAACCCATGAGCAAGAAGACGGGCCGGCGGGAGTTCAAGCGCGGGATCCTCTCGTACACCGGCCAGCGCTGGGAGGTCCGCATCACCGGGCCCCAGGGCTCGGGCATCCTCACCTCCATGACCCTGGCGAACTGCTTCGTGGTGATCGAGGAGGAGCGCGGCGACGTCGCCGCGGGTGACACCGTCTCGGTCGAGCCCTTCGCGGTCGGCTGAAGGCGCCGCCGCATGCCCCACGGCATCGAGACCCGCCTCATCGAGCGCATCACGCCCATGGCGCGCGAGCTCTGCACCACCCAGGCGCGCGCGCTCGCGGATCTGCGCTACGCCGACGTGCGCGTGGAGGTGAGCGAGGGCAAGTTCGCGGGGGCGGAGAACGGCGCGGCCAAGTCCTCCGGCGACGACTACGCCTTCGCCTTCGGCATCCGCGTGCTCGCCGGGCGCCGCATGAGTGCGCCGGGCTACTTCGGCCGGGGCCTGGGTGTGGCCGACCTCCCCGAGCTCGCGCGACTCTTGAAGGAGGGGCTGCTCGCCGCGTACCGTCGGGCCATGGCCAACGCGGAGATGAAAGCCGAGGTCAAGGGCAAGTTCGGCGCGCTCGGCGACGCGCTGGCCGACACGCGCCTGCATCCGATCCCGGTCCGCCAGGAGATCGTGCCGGCCGTCTTCGAAGTGGATCCGAGAGACGTCCCGCTCGACGACATGGTGGGCTTGACCACCGAGGTGTCCCGCCGGGTCGGCGGCTCCCACGCGGCCGTCTCCTACAACTACATCTCCACCATGACCCAGCTCAGCCGCGAGCTGTTCGCGTCCTCGGAAGGCGCGCTGATCGACCAGTCCTTCGCGCTGACCCAGGGCATGTGCTATGTGGTGGCCACCGGGGCCGACAACAGCCAGGAGATCTACGACGTGCTCGGGCACCAGCGCGGCTGGGAGATTCTCGCCCGGGGCGTTTCCGAGCCGCTGATCGAGTTCCCGCCCTTCCCGGAGTTCGCGCTGGCCATGGCCCGCGACGCGGTGGAGCTCAGCCAGGCCCCGTCGCTCGCGGCGCCCGCCCGCGAGGTCACCGTGGTCACCGACCCGCACTACAACACGCTGCTCTCCCACGAGATCGTCGGCCACCCGGTGGAGCTCGACCGCGGCCTCAAGATGGAGACGGCCTACGCCGGGCGCTCCTGGCTCCTGCGCGGGCTCGACGATACCCAGCTCGGCAAGCGAATCGCCTCTCCGCTCGTCACCGCCTTCTCCGACCCCTCCCTGCCCGGCTACGGACACTACGCCTACGATCACGAGGGCACCCCGGCCCGCCGCGTCGTGCACATCGACCGCGGCCTCTTCACCGGCTTCATGAACAGCCGGCAGACCGCGGCCGTCTTCGGCGGCGATCCGAACGGGCACTGGAAGGCCACCGACGCCGCGCTGGTGCCGCTCGTGCGGATGTCCACCACCGTCTTCGCGGGCGGCGACCACGACGCGCGCGATCTCGTCAAGGACGTCGACCACGGCTACTATCTGGTGGGGCACCGTACCCCGTCCATCGCGGAGAGCCGCGAGAACTTCCGCATCTCGGCCCGCAAGGTGTACGAGATCCACCGGGGCGAGATCGGCCGCCTCTACCGCGACGGCGGCATCATGGCGGACAGCCGGGACTATCTGATGAACGTCGACGGCGTCGGCCGCGACTTCCGCCTCTATCCGATCCCGAACTGCGGCAAGGGGCAGCCCATGCAGACGCGCAAGCTCGGCAACGGCGGGCCCACCCTCAGAAGCCGCGCCCTCCTCACCGGCGGGGCCTAGCCGCGGTGGATCTCACGCGAGCGGTCCGCGAGGCGCTCGCGCGCCTGGCGGGTCAGCCCAAGGTCCGGGAAGTCGAGGTCTTCGCCGCCTTCAACCGCTCGCTGTTCACCCGGCTCAACTACACCTCGCACATTCCCTGCAACGGGGTGGAGGAGCCCAAGTCCACCGAGATGTCGGGGCTGGGCGTCCACGCGGTCTTCGATGGCCCGGACGGCCGGCCGCTCGTCGGCTTCGGCTCCGAGCCGAGCGATCTCACGCCGGAGGGCGGACTGCGCGCGCTCGACAAGGCGCGCCAGGCCGCCGTCCACGACCCCGAGTTCCGCTCCCTCCCGCGCCCGACCGGCGCGCCGCGCGGGCTGGTGGACTATCACGATCCGCGGCTCATGGATGTCTCGGACCGCGAGCTGGTGGAAGCGGGCTGGAAGGTGATCGCGGGCGGCCTGCGGGCCTTCGTGGCTTCTTCCAAGCTGGCGGATCTCGCGCCCGAGGAGGTCGAGCTCAAGCGCCTCGGCCTCATCGTCGGCGGCGACGTGACCATCCTCCAGGAGCGCGTCGCGATCGCCTCGACCGCCATGCCGGAGCCGCAGGGCGACGAGTCGACCTTCATGTCGGCCTTCGCGACCGCCATGGTGGAGGCGTGCGACGCGAAGGGCTCCGGGTGGAGCGTCTGCACCCGCCTCGAGCACTTCACCGACGAAGCCGGCAGCGAGGCGGCGGCCAACGCGGTGGCCGCGATCGACGGCGAGCGGGTTTCTTCGGGAGACTACACGATCATCTTCGGCCCGCAGCCGGTGGCCGATCTCTGCAACAACCTGATCATCCCGGCCTGTCAGTCGGGCTCGTTCTACTCCTCCAGCACCCCGTTCCTGGGACGGCTCGGCCGAGCGGTGGCGGCGCCCGGACTCAGCATCTACGACGACGGCGCCATGCCCGGGCGGGCGGGGTCGCGGGGCATCACCTGCGAGGGCCTCCCGACTGGTCGCACCGATCTGATCAAGGACGGCGTGCTGGTCGGGCTCCTGAGCCACTGGTACGACACGCAGCGACTGCTGCACGATCCGGAGGCGCGAGGGAAGCTCGGGGTGGACCCGGCCGCGGCCGAGGTCGCGCTGGCTCCTCGCAACGGCTTCCGCTACGACGGGGCCGGCCGGTCCTTCGAGACCACGCCGGGCACATCGGCGTCCAACGTCATCGTCGCGGGCGCCGATCCGATATCCCTCGATCGGCTCGTCGGACGGGTGCGGAACGGGCTCTACGTCGGCCGCATCTGGTACACCTATCCGATCAACGGGTTGCGAGCCGGAGACTTCACCTGTACGGTGGTGGGCGACTCCTTCATCATCCGCGACGGCCGGATCACGGCGCCGCTCAAGGCGAACGCGGTGCGGATCAACGACAACGTGACGCGGCTGCTCGGGGCCGTCGTAGGCGCCACCAAGGACGTGAAGGGCACGCTGGTGTGGGGAGCGGATGAGGTAGTGTACGCGCCGGCGATCGCCGTCGCGGGCGTGCACGTGGATGCGATCGCCGGCTTCATGGAGGGACTGGACTGATGGCGAACCCGGACGTGGCCAAGCTCGAGTCCATCGCCCGCGAGGGGCGGGTGCAGATCATCCGGATGCTCACCCACGCGGGCTCGGGGCATCCCGGAGGCTCGCTGTCCGCGATCGACATCCTCACCACCCTCTACTTCAACCGAATGCGGTACGATCCCGCCCGCCCGAGCTGGGAGGACCGCGATCGCTTCGTGCTGTCCAAGGGCCACTGCGTGCCCGCCCAGTACTTCTGCATGGCGAAGGCCGGCTTCTTCCCGATGGACCGGCTGATCACCCTGCGGAAGCTCGGCAGCCCACTGCAGGGCCACCCGGACCGGGTGGCGTTGCCCGGTATCGAGGCGGCGACCGGCTCGCTCGGCCAGGGTATCTCGGTATCGGTGGGCATGGCCCTGGGGCTCAAGCTCGCGGGCAAGGGCGCGCGGGTGTACTGCGTGCTCGGCGACGGCGAGACCCAGGAAGGCCAGGTGTGGGAGAGCCTGATGTCGGGGCCGAAGCTCGGGGCGCCGCATCATCACCTGGACAATCTCTGCGTGTTCCTCGACTACAACGGCATCCAGCTCGACGGCTTCGTGAAGAAGATCCTCGATCTCGAGCCGGTGACCGACAAGCTCAAGTCTTTCGGCTGGCCGGTGCTCGAGGTGAACGGCCACGACGTCGCCCAGGTCGACAAGGCGCTCGATCAGGCGGAGGCCACCAAGGGCGGCCCCACCTTCATCGTGGCCCACACCGTGAAGGGCAAGGGGGTGTCCTTCATGGAGAACGACCCCGAGTGGCACGGCAAGGCGCCCAAGCCGGACGAGGCGGTGCGGGCGATCCGGGAGATCGTGGGGACGCCGGTCCCCGCGTGGGCGGCGCGGGTGGTCGCGGAGCTCGACGCGCTGGGGAAGAAGTGATGGCGGCCAAGGCCTCGCGCGCCGCCTTCGGAGAAGCCCTGACCGAGCTCGGCGCCAAGGACGAGCGGATCGTCACGCTGGACGCCGACCTGTCCAAGTCCACCATGACCACCGGCTTCGCGAAGAAGTACCCGGAGCGCGCCTTCAACGTCGGCATCGCCGAGTCCGGGATGATCGGGGTGGCCGCGGGGCTGGCCCTCGCCGGCCGGGTGCCCTTCGCCTGCTCCTTCGCGTGCTTCCTGGTCGGGCGGTTCGAGACGATTCGCGTGTCGGTCGCCTACAGCGACGCGCCGGTGAAGCTGGTCGGCACCCACGTGGGCGTGGCCATCGGCGAGGACGGCTACACCCAGATGGGCCTCGAGGACATCGCGTGCCTGCGGTCGCTGCCCAATATCCCGATCGTGCAGCCGGCCGACGAGATCGAGACGAAGCAGGCGGTGGCCTACGCGGTCGAGCACGCGGGGCCGATCTACCTGCGCCTCACCCGCCAGAACCTCGAGCCCGTCCACGACGCGGCCTACCGGTTCCGGTTCGGCAAGGCGGACGTGCTGCGCGCGGGCAGCGACGTCTCCATCCTCGCCACCGGCGGCCCGTTGTGGAACGCTCTCGAAGCCGCGCGCAGGCTCGCCGCGGAGGGGATCCACGCCGAGGTCGTCAACGTCGCGACCATCAAGCCCCTGGATGAGGAGACGATCCTGCGCGCCGCGGGTCGGACCGGCCATGTGGTCACGGTCGAGGACCACAGCATCCACGGGGGGCTCGGGAGCGCGGTGGCGGAGCTGCTGGGCGAGGCGATGCCGACGCCGATGAAGCGGATCGGCGTGACCACCTTCGGGGAGTCGGGCGACGCGAAGGGCCTCTACGCGCGCCACGGTTTGGACGCCGACGGCATCACGGCCAGCGTCCGCAAGTTCCTCGGCCGCTGACCGGCGGCGCGCTTCAGCGCGGAGGCATTACCCACAGATACACGGGGGTGGGGCGCCCACTCACCTCGACCCGGATCACCGCGGCGGGCCGCCAATCGCCCATGTCGAAGTTGAACGAGACGACCCGCGTTCCTGGCCCGAGCTCGGCCCGGAGCTTGGGCCGCAGGCGCAGGTTCACCTCGCGCGTCAGATAGAGCGTCACCACCGTGGCGCTCGAGAGATCGGCCTGGAAGAGGTCCTGCTCCCGAAAGCTCACCCGGTCGGCCACCCCGGCGCGGCGCGCGTACTCGCGGCTCCGCGTGACGAGCGCGGGATCGATCTCGATGCCGACGGCCTGCCGCGCCCGGAAATCCCGGGCCGCCGCGATCACGATGCGCCCGTCGCCGGATCCGAGATCGTAGACCACATCGTCGGGACCCACGCGGGCCAGCCGGAGCATCTGCTCCACGATCTCGGGTGGCGTCACGAGGAACGGCACGTCGGCGGCCGGGTGCGGCGTGCAGGCGGCCAGGAGCAGCGCGAGGCCGGCGGGCCAGCTTCTCGTGCTACGCTCCACGGGTGATCTCCGCGGTGGTGTCTTCCCTACACCTGCTGGCCCTCGCGATGGGACTGCCCGCCGTATTCCTCCGCGGCCGCGCCCTCAAGGGTCCCCTCGACGCCGAGGGGCTGCGGCGACTGCTCGCGGCCGACAGCGTGTGGGGGCTCGCGGCGATCCTGTGGATCGCCACCGGGCTGCTCCGGGCCTTCGGGGGGCTCGAGAAGGGCACCGAGTTCTACCTGCGCTCGCCGCTCTTCTGGACCAAGATGGCGCTGTTCCTCGTGGTGCTCCTGCTCGAGATCCGGCCCATGATCACCTTCATCCGCTGGCGCAGCCAGCTCGGCCGAGGACAGACCATCGACAAGAGCCCGGCCCACGCGCTGTACACGCTCAACCACATCGAGCTCGCGATCGTGGTGGTGATGGTCTTCGTGGCGAGCCTCATGGCTCGTGGGGTCGGGTTCTAGCGGAGCGCGGCCGCGGCCCGGGCGAGGAAGAGCCCGTCCACGATGCCGATCTGGAAGGCGAGGTAGAGGCCGAAGGCCAGCGAGACGGTGCCGGTCGTGAGGGCCAGGGCCCGGCGCGCGCGCCGCATGCGGGGCGCCCGGATCGTGAACGGGAGCGAGAGTAGCCCGGTGATCGCGGTCATGCCCAGGATCGCCCCGATCCCGAACAGCAGCAAGTAGCCCAACGCCCCCGCGATACCTCGGATCGTCGAGAGCACGAGCAAGGCGACCGCCGCGCTGCCGGCCAGGCCGTGCACGAGGCCGACCAACGCCGACCGCAGTGCCTGCGCCGGCCCCACCATCTGCAGGGCGCGCGACAGCCGGGCGGGGGGATGCACGTGGGGATGCCGATGCGGGCCCGGCACCGCGTCCGCGTCGCGGAAGGCCCAGACGATGCGCAAGACTCCCAGGCCGACCAGCATCAGCGCGACGACCAGCTCCAGGAGCAACCCCACGCGTGGAGGCACCGGAACATCGAAGCCAATGAGGGTGAGCCCGACCGCGGTGACGGTGACGGTGTGGCCCACGCCCCAGAAGGCTCCCACCAGCGCCCCCGCGCCGAAGCGCCCGGTGCGCGCCACGATGGTGGCGACCGCGATGACGTGATCGGGGTCGGTGGCGTGCTGGATCCCGAAGAGCAGGCCCAGGAGGAGGACCGGCAGCAGCGGAGCGTCGGTCACGGCGGTCCCGACGCTAGCTCAGGTAGCCGCGGGCCCGCAAGGTGCTCTCCACCCGGGCCCGATGCTTGCGCTCCCACTCGTCGAGGTGCTCGGCCGCGTCCTTGGCCACCTTGGCCTGGGCGTCCTTGAGCACCGCTTCCGCGCGCGCCCTCGCTATCACCACGATACCCTCCTCGTCGGCCACGACCACGTCGCCCGGGTTGACGCGGACCCCGCCGCAGGTGATGGGGCCGCCGATATCGCCGGGCCCGTCCTTGCCGCCGGGAATCGGCGAGAGGCCGCGCGCGAAGAGCGGGAATCCCTTGGCGCGTGACTCGCTGACGTCGCGGATCACCCCGTCGATGATGAAGCCGGCCACCCCGCGGCGCTGGGCGACCGCGCAGACGTTGCCGCCCGCGACCGCCATCTCGTCGTCCCCCGCCTCCACCATGATGAGGTCACCCGGCTCCGCCTGGTAGATCGCGGCGTGGAGCATCAGGTTGTCGTGCCGGGCGGTGCGGACCGTAAAGGCCGGGCCCGCCACGCGGGGCATGGGGCTCCACAGCGGCCGGATCGCGTAGCGCATCACCGACTCGAGCTTGAGGAAGTCGGCGAGCGCGGTGGTGGCCAGGCCCCTGAGGCCCTCGACCACGGGCTTGGGCGGGCGCTCCATGGAGAGCTTGAGAGACGCGGTGGCTTTCATGGATCACTCCGAGAGTTTGAGCAGGAGACCGGTGCGGCGCGAGCGCGTGACCGCGGCGGCGAGCGCCCAGTGGGCCAGGACCGCGTAGAGCAGCGAGAGGGCGAAGCCGGTGGCGAAGGGATGCGCGTACTGCGGCGTGAAGCCGTAGCCGGCTCGCACCCCGTCGAGGAAGTAGGTCAGCGGGATGCCGCCCGAGATCACGGCCACCCACCCCGGCAACACCGAGATCGGGTAGTAGATCCCGGAGAGCATCACGAAGAAGTTCACCGCCGCCCACGCCGAGGTCTCGGCCCGGGTGCCAAAGAGCAGCACCAGCGCGCACACGAGAAGCCCGATCACGAGCGCGGTCATGAAGCACCCGAGGAGGAAGAGGGCCACCCGTAGTACGCCCGGCCTGACGAAGTCGAAGCCGAACGCGCGGCCGCCGATCAGGGCCATGAGCGCCCAGACGATGACGCCCCGCCCGACCCCGACCACCCAGGAGCCGAGCGCGAGGTGATGGATACGCACCGGGGTCAGGAACTGGTGCTTCATGGACTTCGACCAGATGTCGAAGAGCACCGCGTAGGCCACGTCGAGCTGGCAGACTTGGACCGCGGAGAGGGCGACCGTCCCGAGCAGGATGAAGGCGGTCATCTCCGGGGTCAGGGCCAGGAAGCGGGTGAGCAGCCCGTGCGAGAGCATCGCCACCCCGGGCCAGAAGGTCAGCTCGAAGAGGAAGAATACGTTGCGGCGGGCCATGATCAAGTTCCGGTAGGCGAAGGCGGTCAGCCTCACCCACTCGCCTTCCCACGACTCCGCGAGGGCCGATCCGGCCGCGAACCGCTCAGCGCGCAAGCTCAACGAAGACCTCCTCCAGCTCGGGCTCGTGCACCTGGCAGTCACGGATCAGCACGCCGCGATCGCACAGCCACTTCAAGATCTCCGGCAGCCGCTTCTCGGACGAGTCAACCGTGCACTCGAGCCGGTCGCCGCGCGGCTGGACCTGCAGCACCCCCGGCAGGTCGGCGAGGCCCGTCGGGGCCGAGGGATCGAAGCGCAGGGCGATCACGTCGCCGATACGGATCTGGCGCTTGAGGTCGTCGGCCGAGCCCTCGGCGAGGATGCGCCCTCCCTTGATGAAGGCGATACGGTCGCACAGCTCCTCGGCCTCGCGCATGTAGTGGGTGGTGAGGATGATCGTGGTCCCCCGCTGCCGGCGGAGCTCGGCGATCTGGGCGCGGATGCGGATGGACACGTCGGGATCGAGCCCGAGGGTCGGCTCGTCCAGGAAGAGCACCTCCGGGTCGTTGAGCAGAGCCTTGGCCAGGGCCAGGCGCTGCTTGAGCCCGGTGGAGAGCTCGTTGTACTCCGTCTTCAGGTGCGGCAGGAGCTCGAAGCGCTCGAGCAGCTCGCCGACCTTGGTCTTGAGCGCGCGCCCGTGCAGGCCGTAGAGCCGGCCGTAGAAGGAGAGCACCTCCCCGGGACGGAGGCTCCACACGAACGAGGCGTTGCCGCTCGCCATGTTGAGGCGGCGGCGGATCGCCCTCGCTTCGCGGACGACGTCGTGCCCCAGGATGGTGGCCGAGCCGCCGTCGGGCAGGAGCAGGGTGGCCAGGATGGACAGAAGCGTGGTCTTGCCCGCGCCGTTGGGCCCGAGCAAGCCGAAGATGGCGCCGCGCTCTACCTGCAGGCTCGCGCCGCGCAGGGCGACGGTCTCCCGGCGCGGGAGCCATCCGCTCCGGAAGGTCTTCGCGAGGTTGCGGGACTCCACAGCGAGAGGTGAGAGCACTGGCATAGGTCGCTCATCGTATCATGTCGATCGCGCCGGGTAGACGGGGGACCGCCGGGCCCGCGGCCGGGTTTGCCGAGGCGGGGTCGATCTGGTAGAACCTCAGCGTGGAGCCGACGCAGAGCGAGACCACCTGGCGCTGCGCCGCCGAAGCGGTCGCCCCCGGCCAGACCGCCCGGTTCCAGCTCCGGATTCGTGGGCGTGCGGTGCACGCATTCCTCGTCAATCACGGGGGCGGCCACCAGGCTTACGTCAATCGCTGCCCTCACGCGGGCACCCCGCTCGATCAGTGGCCCAACGAGTTCTTCACCGAGGACGGCCGCTTTCTGATCTGCGCCACTCACGGCGCGGTGTTCGCGCCCGACACCGGGCTGTGCCTGGAAGGACCGTGCCCGGGCGCGCGGCTCGAGCGGCTCGCGTTGGCGCGACGTGGTGACGAGCTGGTGGTGAGTGGTCCGACATGACGCCGGACGACGAGCGGGCCGAGCTCGAGGAGGCCAACGCGCGGTTCTACCGCGTCTTCGAGAGCCTGGAGCTCCCGTTGATGGAGCAGGTGTGGGCCCACGGCGATCACGTCCGGTGCGTGCACCCGGGCTGGTGCATGCTCGCGGGATGGGAGGCGGTACGGCGCTCGTGGGAGGCCATCTTCAAGAACAGTCACGAGATGCGCTTCAGCATCGGAGACGTCCACGCCTACGTCGAGGGCGGATTCGGCTGGGTCACCTGCACCGAGAACATCCTGTCCGAGACGCGGGGCAACATCTCGGTGACCTCCGTGCTCGCCACCAACATCTTCGAGCGGAGCGCGGGCGGCGACTGGCTGATGATCCACCACCACGCCTCGCACATCCTCACCGGCGACCCTGCGGGGCGAGGTGACGCCGAAGGCGAACCGAGCGGGTAAGAGGAGAAGTCACCGATGGAAGGCCTGACAGACTCGAGCCATCTCTACGAAGTCGAGCGCCGTGCCCGCCACGCCGAGCGTCCCGGCTTCCGGATCACCGAGCTCCAGATCGGACCGCGCCAGCAGGTGCCGTGGCACTACCACACGCGGATCCAGGACACCTTCTACGTGCTGGAGGGCCGCCTGCGCCTCTTCCTGCGCGACCCGAAGGAGGAGATCCTCCTCGCGCCGGGCGAGACCTATGCGGTTCGCCCCGGTCGGGCTCACCTCGTGACCAACGGCGGAGAAGGCTCGGCGGCGTTCCTGGTGCTGCAGGGGCTCGGCGAGTACGACTACGTGCCCCTGACCTGATAGCCGCTCGGCTCGCCTTCGGCTTCGCCGGGCCGTGCGGGCTTCCCCTCGCCGTGCGGGCTAGAGCTTACGCAGCAGGAGGTGGGGCCCGGCCTGAGCGGCCACCGTGTAGCGCCGCTCGACCTGGCCGGCCACGATGGTCACCCCCGTTCCGTCCCGCGCGAGCGTGACGCCGGGCAGGTTGCGCCATGGGTAGCTGTCGAGGTTGATCAGGACGTAGTCGCTCTTCTCGATCCCCACGGGAAAGACGAACACCAGCCACCGCAGGCTCAGGTGCGGCACGTACGGGTCCTGCGCGGAGACGGCCGCGGTGGCGGGCACTCGCGCGAGCACACGGTAGGCGGCCCGCTGGTCCGGCGCGGGCCAGAAGCGCGCGACCGACAGGTTGTTCACGGTGCGGGAGGCTAGCGTGAGGCTCGCGACCATGGCCACCACCAGCACCGCCACCGGCCAGTGTCCGGGCCGGCGGCGCTCCAGCCGGGCGTACCCGCCCACCGCGGCCAGGACGAGGAACGGGAGCACGTAGGACTGGTACTGAGTGCGAAAGCCGTAGAGCGCGGGATCCGCGCTGAGGAGGTCCTGCGTCAGCGCGGGCAGGACGCCCAGCAGATCCCACCCGCCCAGCAGGGGCAGAAAGGCGAGCGGCGCGAGCATCACCGCGAGATAGACGGCGCGCCCGCCGGTGAGCAGCGCGGCGAACGTCCGTAGCGGGTGGAGGATGGCGTTCGCGATGATCTCGGGGAGCGAGCTACCGAACTGGGCGTAGCGTCCCAGATGGGAGTAGGGCTCGCCGCGGTACGCCGGGATGAGCCAGCGCACGTCGACGGCCAGCAGCGCGAGCGCGGTCGCCGCGGTGAGCGCGCCGGTGAGCCAGAGCCGCCGCGCGGCTGCCAGCCAGGCCCCGAGGCCGATCACGGGCAACGCCGCGTCCTCGCGGCACAGCAGCGTGAGCGCGGCGGGCAGCAAGGCCAGCCCGGGCCGGCGCGCCTCAACGGCCCAGAACGCGGCGAGCAGCAGCGGGATGGCGAGCGCGGCCGCGTGGAAGTCCCGCAGGTTGATTCCATGCAGCGAGGGATTGACGAGGTACAGGAGCGCGAAGGCGGCGCCGGGGCGCTCGTCGCCGAGCCGGGCCCGGGCCAGACCGAACACCGCGACGCCACCCAGGGCCAGCGCCACCGACTGCGCCACCAGCAGGGTCACCGGGCCGGGCGCGATCCAGAACGCGGGTACGAAGAGGTACATGATCGGCGAGAGATGGTCCCCCCAGGCGTGCATCTCGGGCAGGCTCACGTAGGGCCCGGCCCCGCGCGCCAAATTCCAGGTGAGCTGCACGTAGTAGCCCAGATCCAGCGCGTGGGTGGCGAACGTGAAATGGCGCGTCACGGTGACGAAGGAGAAGACGACCGCGTAGGCCGTTACCCCGACGGCGACGACCCGGCGGGGCCGCCAGGCGGGCACGGGACGCGGGGACAGCAGGAGGCGCAGCGCCAGGAGACCGAGTAGCACCAGGAACAGGTGCTCGGGCCGCCACAGCCAGTGCTCGCGTCGACCGGACCAGAAGCAGAGGACCACCCCGAGCCCGGCCGCCGCCAGCGCCGCGGCGGCGTCGAGCAGCCGGGCGAGGATCACCGGCTCTCGGCGGGCGGGGGTGAGCCGGGACCGAGGCGGCTGTAGCGGCGCACGATGGTGCCGAGCCGTCTCGATCGCTTGATCCCGGAGCGGTGCAGCAGGTAGCGGGCCACCACCCAGAGGATCTTGAGGCCGTACGCACAGGAGGCGCCGAAGCTCGCGGAGGACGCCTCGGGGAAATAGCGGACGGGGACCGGGATCTCGGCGATCCGGAAGTCTCCCGCCACGACCTGGGCGACGATCTCCTGGTCGAACACGAAGCCGTCGGAGTTCATTCGGAAGTTCACGGCCTCTAGAACCCCCTTGCTGAACGCGCGGTAGCCGGTGTGGTACTCGGAGAGGCGCAGGCGGAAGGCCAGGTTCTCCACCCCGGTGAGGACGCGATTGGCCAGGTACTTCCACCACGGCATCCCCTGCTGGATCGCGGAGCCTCCGCCCGCGAGCCGCGAGCCCAGCACGAGGTCGGCCTGGCCCCGCACGATGGGCGCGACGATCTGCGGCACCAGCGTCGGATCGTACTGGTAGTCGGGGTGGACCATCACCACGATATCGGCCCCCGCCTTGAGGGCTTCGGTGTAGCAGGTCTTCTGGTTGGCCCCGTAGCCGTAGTTCCGATCGTGGACGAAGATCTCGAGCCCGAGTTCGCGCGCCACCTCGAGGGTGGCATCGGTGGAGCCGTCGTCCACCAGGATCACCAGGTTGACGGTGTCCTTGGGCAGCTTCTCGTAGGTCATCCGAAGCGTTCGTCCCGCGTTGTAGGCGGGCATGACGACCACGACCTTGGGTGCCGGCCTTGAGGGTGCCGGCCCTGGGGGCGCGGGCTTGGGAGGCTGGGCCATCTAGGCATCCGCCGCGGCGCGGCACACCGCCACGAACTGGTAGGCGAGCCCGCCCGGCCAGCCACGGGCCGCGCGCGCGCTCCACCCGTGCAGCCCGCGCAGCCAGGCCCCGTGCCAGCGCTCCGGCACCACGAGCGGCAGCGGGACGGGCGTCACGGTCAGCTCGCTCACGGACAGCCCCGCCTCGCGGAGGAGCGCCACGAGCGTCCGGCGGGTGAAGAAGCGGAGGTGGGTGCGGTCGAGGATGCCCCGGTCGGCGTAGTCGAAGCGCCCGATCAGGAGCGACAGCCTCACCCAGAGATGCGCCACGTTCGGGACCGAGACGATCACGGTGCCCCCGGGAGCCAGGGTGTGGTCGAGGGCGAGCAGCACCGCGCGCGGATCGCTCAGGTGCTCGAGCACGTCACCGTAGACGATGGCGTCGAAGGGCCCATGGAGCAGCCGCGGCGCCGACTCCAGATCGGCGACGACGACCTCCTTGCAGCGGCCGCGCGCGCGGGCGGCCAGCTCCGGGTCGCGCTCGAGTGCGGTGACGCTCCAGCCCTGGACGGTGAGCCGCTCCGCGAGGAAGCCGTCGGCCGCGCCCACGTCCAGCGCGCGCCGGCCCCGGCCCTCCCCGAGCCGGGCCAGGATCACCGAGTGGCTCGAGTGCGGGTCGTCCTTGAGCCGATACGGGGAGCGGCTCATGCTAGGGCCGCGGCGCCGGCGTGGCGAGCCACTCTTCCCACGCCTCGAATCGCGGGAAGTTCGCGAGCAGCAGCACGAGCGAGAGCGAGCCGAGGAGGTAGAAATCCAGGAACAGCCCCGCGAGGACGACGAGGACGAAGCCGGCCACCGCCGGGAGCTCCGAGAGCCCTCCCAATCCGACGGTGGTGAGGGTGAGCCGCGCGATGGCGGTCGCCCGCGTGTCGTCTGGCCGTCGTCTCAGGAGCACCCGCCGGAAGGCGGGGAGCCCGACCACCACCGCGGCGCTCGCGATCCAGGCCGCGTAACGCGCGAGGCGGACGTGCCTCTCGGGAAGGCTGGCCACGCCCGCGAATGGGGCCTGGGTCACCCGAAATACGTTGGCAATGACCGCGTACATCACCAGGCTCATGATGAGGCCGCCGGCAAAGAGCGCCGCGGTTCGGTCGGCTTGTCGAAGCTCGCTCATGGCTTCCATTCCCGCCGCATCCGGGGATCAGGATAGCACCGGCTCTCGGTCAGGGCCGATTCGAATAGAGCCGCCGGCCCCCGCCGTCGACGAGCAGATGCACCCGATCCGGGGGGAGCTCGCGCACCACACTCCGGGCCGGCGCGGAGGAGGAGAGCAGGAGCACGTGACGATCCCCCTGCCACGCACGCGCGAGCGCGGCGCCGTCCCAGAAGATGCCGCGCGCCTCCGGGAAGGTCGCCCCGAAAGCCAGGTTCGACTGCAGCCCGTTGACGATCTGCACGCGCCGGTCCAGCCGGAGTAGCGCGGAGGCGCTGTTCTCGAGCGCGCCCTCGTGGGCCAGGACGGCCGCCGGGCCCGCCCGCAGGAGGATCGCGTCGGTCATCAGCCTCACCGAGCGGCTCTTGGCGAAGAGAGTGAGGCCTTCGACCGAGACCGGCAGGAACGCGATCATGCCGGCGAGCAGCGCGCCCATGCCCAGGCGCGGGAGCCGGCGCCACGCGGCGGCCGTGAGGGCCAGCGTGACGAGGGCGAAGATCGCGGTGATGCGCCCGAAGAGTGGGCGGAACTGGCCGATGAAGTCGGTGGTCACCGCCTGGCCCTGCGCGGCCATGTTCCGCGCCGAGACGTCCGCGATCGCCACCGCCCCCGAGGAGAAGCTGAGCCAGCCGCGCCACATCGAGAGCGCCACCACCGCGAGGGCGGCGGTGGCGAGCAGCGCAGGAAGGACCAGGCTCCGCGAGCGCGGTGCACCCGCCGGCCGCTCGATCGCCTCGTCCCAGACCTTTGCCACCAGGAGCGCCATGGCCGGGAAGGCGGGCAGGCCGTAGTGCGGCAGCTTGAACGGGGAGAGCGCGAAGACGCCAAGGACCGAGACCGTCCACAGGGCGAGCAGCTTCCAGATCCGCGCCTCCGGCGTGGTCCACGGCCCCTTCACGACCCGCCAGACCCCGAGAGGCAGCGCGAGCACCCAGGGAAAGAAGCCGGCGGCGGTGACCGCGAGGAACTCGAGCGTGGAGAGCGGCACGTCCTCGTCCGGGAAGACGCGCTGGCGGGCGACGTTGAGGAGATGGTTGTCCACGACGGTGTACCAAAGGAAGCCGCGGTACTGGCGCTCGACCAGCAGGTACCACGGCACCGCCACCGCCAGCAGCAGCAGCACCGCGCGGGCGGGGGCCCATTGCCGCCATGCGCGGTGCTCGCGGGTGAGCCACAGGAAGAGCGCGACGATCGCGAGCGGGCCGAGAGCGCCCATGAAGTCCTTGGCCAGCACGGCCAGCCCGAGGCTGCCGTAGAAGAGGGAGAGTGGCCACCGCCCGCCGCCGACGTATGCTCGGATGAATCCGTACAGCCCGAGCAGGATGCAAGCCACGAACAGGAGGTCGGGCTTCACCATGCGCCCGAAGAGGAACACCTCGAGATTGGCCGCCACCATCAGCCCGGCCATGAGGCCGACCCGCGCCGAGGCCAGGCGGACGCCGATCAGCGCGGTGAGCGCGGCCACCGCCACCGCGGCCATCGCCGACCAGAGGCGGGCCGCGACCTCGGTGGGGCCGAGCCAGGCGAAGGCTGCCGCCATCAGCCAGTAGAGCAGCGGGGGCTTGTCGAAGTAGGGCACGCCGTTCAGGTGCGGCGTGATGAAGGCGCCGCCACGCAGCATCTCCCACGCGATCTGTGCGTGGACGCCTTCGGGTGGGTCGATGAAGGGGGCGGCGCCGATGCGCGCCACGAAGAGGGCGGCCGCGACGATGGCGACAGCCAGGGGGACGGTCAGCAGATCCGCCCGTCGCGGGAGCGGCTCACCGCTCGACCCGGACCACCGCGTCCTGGGGCAGGCGGCCCAGGAGATCGACCACGGCCTCCTCGAGGTAGCCGCGGTCCTTCGACTCCAGCGTCACCTTCACCTTGTACTCGGGGTTGGAGAACTCAGGATAGGAGCCGAGCAGTAGATCCGGATGGCCGGCGAGCAGCGCGTTGAGGTGGTCGGCGAGAGTCCCCTCGCCCATGCTCACGTACACGCAGCAGAGATGAAAGGGCGCATCGCGGAACCGCTCCTTGAGCGCGTCGAACTTCTGCCGGAAGATCTCCGGAACTCCGGGCAGGATGTAGATGTTGCGGATCACCACCGCGGGGAACACCAGCTCGCCGTCGGCGGTCAGCTCGGCTCCCTCGGGGACCTCGGCCATCTTGAGCCGCGCCTCGTTGAGCCGGCCCTTGTAGTAGCCCTCGAGCAGTCGGACCAGGCGTGGCTCCCGCACCACCGCGACCCCGAGTGCGCGCGCGACGCCCTCGATGGTGACGTCGTCGTGGGTGGGGCCGACGCCTCCCGAGGTGAACACGACGTCGTACTCGCCACTGAAGGCCCGCACTGCGGTCGCGATGAGATCCACCTCGTCGGGGATCACCGTGATCCGCCGCACCTCCACGCCCAGGGCCCGGAGCTCGCGGCAGAGGTACGCGGCGTTGGCGTCGGTGATCTTGCCCGACAGGATCTCGTTTCCAATCAGGAGGATACCGGCCGTTTTCGCCATAGGCGCTCCACATGGTAGCACGGAGTTCCGGTAGGACTCGGAGGGGTCAAGCAGGAGAGCAGAACGAAACCTCTACCTTATCCTGCGAGGGCGGCGTGAAGAGATCCGGGCATCGCGCGGGGAGTGGGCGGTGTTGGGATCATGTCTCCCCGAGCGCGCGCGCGAGGCGCGCCCGGATGTCGCCCCAGGCCGCGTCCACGTCGGCCGTGGTGGGTGGGCGGGCGACCGCGATGTCGCGAATCCGCTCGTAGATCTGGTGCTTGCCCCAGTCGCGCACGGCCGGCGGCACACTCCCAAGGACCCGGTGGGCGGCATCCTGGATCGCGGGTGGCCACCGCCGCTCCATCTCGGCCCGGCGCTCGCCGAAGTCGAACGCCGCGTTCGGCGGGGCCGGCATGGCCGCTCGCAGCCGCGCGGTCGCCTCCGCGTCGACCTGACCGTCGGCCAGCGCGACGCCGTACGCCTCGCGGGCCCGACTGACACTGAGGAACCCCGCGCGCACATCATCCCGCACCGCCTCCGGGGCCCGGCTGCGCGGGTCGCCGTGGCCGCCCCCGCTCGGCGAGAAGAAGCTCACCACGTCGCCGGGCTCGAGGTGCAGCACCTCGACCTTGCCGATGTCGCGGGCCCGCGGCGTGCCACGGTTGACGACGCAGCTTCCCGACGTGCCCGCGCGGCCGCCGGCCACACCCCAGGGCTCCAGGCGGCATCGCTCCATCCCCCGCGCGGTCACGATGGCGTGCGGGTGAAACACCTGGAAGTCGAGCCGGACCGCGAGGCCGCCGCGGTACTCTCCCGCCCCGCCCGTGTCGGGGATCAGGTGATAGCGGCGCATGACGATCGGCACCTCGGCCTCGATGGACTCGACCGGGGTGTTCCGGAGGAAGCCCGCGGTCGAATCGGCGCCGCTGATCCCGTCCATCTCGGGGCGGCCTCCGCCGCCGCCCAGCATGGGCTCGACGACCTGAACCTGCCGCTGGCCGGTCATGAGATCCAGGACCGAGGCCACCACGGGCGAGATCCCGCCCGCCGGCGCGGCGGGCACGCGGCCGGGGAGCGCCTGCGCGAGCGCGCCGAGGACCGCGTCGAAGACTCTCAGCACCGTCCCGTAGCGCACCCCGATCGGCGACGGGAAGAGCGCGTTGACGAGACAGCCGGGCGGCGCGGTCACCCGCACCGGCCGCAGGATGCTCGACGCCTTGGGAATCCCCGGATCCTCGGTGACGAGGTAGGCGTTGATCGCCTGGCAGAGGAACGGATGCGTCACCCCGTGGCTCGCGATGTTGAGCGCCGAGCCCACCTGGGGATCGGTGCCCGTGAAATCGAGATGGATCGAGTCGTCCTCGATCGTCAGGGCGACCTGGATGCGGATCGGCACCTCCGAGCGGAGGTCGTCCTCCATGTACTCGGTGAACCGATAGGTGCCCGCGGGGATCTTCCGGATCGCCACCCGCGCCCGCTGCTCGGCGTAGTCGAGGACCGCGTCGATCCCGTCCACCACCGTGGCGAGGCCGAACTTGCCGATCATCTCCTGGATTCGCCGGTCGCACGAGCTGACCGCGGCCACCATCGCCTTGATGTCGCCCCAGTTGACCTCGGGGATGCGGCAGTTGTCGGAGATCATGTTCTTGACGTCTTCCTGGAGAACGCCGCCCCGGAAGAGCTTGGTGGGCCGGAGCCGCAGCCCTTCCTGGAAGATCTCGGTCGCCCGCGGCCAGACGCTCGCCGGCACCGCACCCCCGATGTCGGAGGAGTGGACGAAGGCGTAGCCCCAGCAGATGATGCGTCCCGCGTGGAAGATCGGGCGGAGGATGTGGATGTCCGGCAAATGGGTGCACAACGGGCCCGACAGATAGGCGTCGTTACAGATGACGATGTCGCCCTCGTCATAGTGGTCGAAGTAGGCGAGGGTGTGGGCCATGTTGAGCCCGAGATACGACGAGGCGCCCAGGTTCCAGGGATAGGCGACGTATTCGCCGCCGCTCGAGACGAGCCCGGTCGAGAAGTCCGCCGTCTCCTTCACGAAGGTCGTGTAGGCAGTGCGCTCCATGATCCGCGCCATGTCCTCCACCACCGCCTGGTAGTGATTGCGCAGGATCTCGAGCGTGACCCGGTCGATCGACATCTCTAGCGGCCCTCGATCACCAGGTTGCCGAATGCGTCGACGGACGCGCGGAAGCCCGCCAGCACCAGCGTCGTGGTGTCCTCTTGTTCGATGACGGCCGGGCCATCGACGTGCTGGCCGGCCATGAGGTCGCGCCGGTGGTACACCGCGGCGTCGTATCGCTGCTTCCGGTAGTGGATCGGGCGCCGCCCCGCCGGCGTGGCCGAGCCCTGTCCCGTCGGGACAGCCCTGAGCGCCGGCTTCGGAGTGTCGCCGGTGATGGTTGCGCGTAGATCAATGAGTTCAACGTCGGCGGCGCGGTCGGCGTGGGCGTACAGGCGGTCGTGGCGATCGTGGAACGCGGCCCGCAGGCGGTCGGTGCCGGGCTCCTCGAGCCACGCGGGGTCGATCGGCACCTCGATCTGGAAGGCCTGCCCCACGTAGCGGAGGTCGGCGCTGTGGGCGATCGTGCTCTCCGAGACCGCGGGCGCCTCCTCGGCGAGCCAGCGCTCGGCGCGCGCGGACAGCTCCGCACACTCCGCGGCGAGCAGCTTTCCCGAGGTCGCGGAGAGTTTCCGGTGGATCGTCTTCACGTAGTCGCTCTTGACGTCGGCCATCATGGCGCCCTGGGCGCAGAGCGTGCCGGGGGACGGCGGCACGACGACGCGGGGGATGTGGAACTCCTCGGCCAGGAAGCAGGCCTCGATGGGGCCGGCGCCGCCGAACGCGACGAGCGCGAAGTCGCGCGGGTCGAGCCCGTGCCGGGCGAGCACGTTCGAGAAGGCCGCGTACATGTTCGCGGTGGCGACCTCGATCACCGCCTCGGCGGTCGCGTCCACGTCGAGGCCGAGGGCCTCGCCGAGCGGGCGCATGGCGAGGGCGGACTTGTCGGGATGAAGGCGGAGCCGCCCCCCGACGAAGTTGTCGGGGTTGAGAAACCCGCACAGCAGGAAAGCGTCGGACAGCGCCGGCTCGGTCGCGCCCCGGCCGTAGCACGCCGGACCGGGATCGGCGCCCGCGCTCCGCGGGCCGACCTTCAAGACCCCGACCGGGTCGAGCCACGCGATCGAGCCCCCGCCCGCCCCGATCGACGACACGCCGACCACCGGCATGACGATCGGGAAGTCGCCCACCGTCTCGTCGGTCGAGTACACGGGTTGACCATCTCTCACCAGTGCGATGTCGGCGCTGGTGCCGCCCATGTCGAGGGTGATCAGATCGCGGTACCCGGCTCGGGCGCAGACGTAGGTCGCCCCGATGACGCCCGAGGCCGGGCCCGAGAGCATCGTCTCCGCGGTGGCCTGGCGCGCGTCACGGGCGGTCGTCACGCCGCCGTTCGACTTCGTGATGTACAGGGGCACCCGCACGCCGACCCCGCCCAGCTCCCGCTCGAGCTGCGCCAGGTACTGGTCCACGCGCGGCCGCACGTAGGCGCTCAGGATCGCCACCATCGTGCGCTCGTACTCCCGGATCTGCGGCCACACCTCGTGCGAGCAGGTGATGTGGAGACCGGGGAAGCGCTCCGCCAGCACCTTGCGGGCCTCCGCCTCGTGCGCGGGCGTCCGGTACGCGTTGACGAATGAGACGACGAGGGCCTCGGCGCCTTCCCGTTCGATGAGCCGGGTCGCCTCGCGGAGGAGCTCCTCGCGGTCGAGCGTGGTGTCGACGGTGCCGTCGGTCAGGATGCGCTCGGTCACCTCGCCCACGCGGTAGCGCGGGATGAGCGGCCGCGGGCGCGTGGCCGTGAAGTTCACCGGGCTCGCGAGCCGGAGCCGCTGGATCTCGAGCACGTCGCCGAAGCCGGCGGTGACCAGGAGCCCCAGCGAGGCCCCGTTGCGCTGGATGACGGTGTTGATGGCGATCGTCGTGCCGTGGACCAGATAGTCGAGCGCCCCCGGGTCGAGAGCCCGCTCGGCCACGAGAGTACGAACGCCGTCGAGGACACCGCGGCCGGGATCGGTGGGCACGGTCGGTGACTTGAAGCTGGAGAGCTCGCCGGTTCTCTCGTCGAGGAGACTGAAGTCGGTGAAGGTACCGCCGATGTCGATGCCGAGCCGGTAGCGTCCCACCTCGTCACCTATCGGTCGCGACACCGCGTACCCTCACTCTCCCACGCACCACCCGCAGCCCGATCGCCACGCGCCATGCTAGCCAGGGGCAACGGTACCGTCAAGGGGCTGCCCTGGAGCGCAACTGTAAACGTTCGGCGTCCTTCTGGTAGAATGGCCCGGGCGGCCAGGCCGGTGAATCCCGCAACTCGAGGAATACCATGACGACCGACGCTTCTCCGATCACGCTGCGCGGCTGGGCCCTCGTTCTGGGCGCGTCCTCCGGCTTCGGTGCCGCCACCAGCCTCGCGCTGGCGCGGGCCGGACTCAACGTGTTCGGGGTGCACCTCGATCGCAAGGCCACCCTGCCCAACGTCGAGCGGCTCGTGGGCGAGATCGGAGCGCTCGGCCGCCAGGCGCGCTTCTTCAACATCAACGCGGCCGACGAGGAGAAGCGCGCCGAGGTCGTGACCGAGATGGACCGGGTGCTCCGCGAGCGCGACGAGATGGGCCAGGTGCGGGTGATGCTCCACTCGCTCGCCTTCGGCACCCTCAAGCTCTTCGTGACCGACCCGATCAAGGAGGCGGTCACGAAAGCGCAGATGGACATGACGCTCGACGTGATGGCCCACAGTCTCATCTACTGGGCGCAGGAACTGGTCGGCCGCGGCCTCATGGGCCGCGGCGGCCGCATCTACGCGATGACATCGGCGGGGGGCGCGCGAGTGCTTCCCTTCTATGGTCCGGTGTCGGCGGCCAAGGCCGCGCTGGAGTCCAATATCCGGCAGCTCGCCGCCGAGCTGGCGCCGCACGGCATCACCGCGAACTCCATCCGGGCCGGAGTGACCGCGACGCCCGCCGCACAGAAGATCCCCAACTACGAGGAGTTCTCCCAGCAGGCGGCGCGGCGCAACCCGCATCGCCGGCTGACCACCACCGAGGACGT
>Ga0070697_100000651_pt1 | contig 26236 bp, 22 predicted proteins | sample KBSK1501metaG_FD_65475 | JGI IMG/M metagenome (GOLD analysis project Ga0070697, IMG submission 65475) | Corn, switchgrass and miscanthus rhizosphere microbial communities from Kellogg Biological Station, Michigan, USA - KBS K1-50-1 metaG | ecosystem: Host-associated > Plants > Roots >...
CGGGCTGCCGGTCCTCGAGGCGTTTGCGGCCGGCACGCCGGTCGTCGCCTCGAATGCGGGCGCCATTCCGGAAATCGCCGGCGATGCCGCGCTTCTCGGCGCGCCTGGCGATGACGAGGCTCTGGCGGGGAATCTCGTCCGCCTGCTGACCGATCGCGCGCTCCGCGAGCGCCAGGTCGCGGCGGGCCGGGCGCGCGCCGCTCTTTATACCTGGTCTGCGAGCGCCGCCGCGCACCGCGATGTCTACGAGTCGATCGTCAGCGGCTGACCCTGGCGGGCCACTCCATCCAGCACCCCCCAGGTCTTAGCGGCGGCAACCTCCCAGGTAAAGTCGGCGCTGCGGGCGGCCCCGGATACGATCAAGCGCCGCTGGAGTGCCGGGTCGTGGGCGAGCTCGAGCATGGCCTGGCTCCAGGCGCCCGCATCGTCGGGGCTCAACAGGATGCCAGCGGTACCGATGATTTCCGGCAGCGCGCCGGCGGTGGATCCGATCACCGCCGTGCCACATCGCATCGCTTCCAGCGCCGGAAAGCCGAAGCCTTCGAAGCGTGACGGCAAGGTCAGGGCGATCGCGCCGGCGTAGAGCGCCGGCAGGTCATCGGGCGGCACGTAGTGGAGCATCCGAACCGCACCCGCCGAAGCCTCATCGTGGCCCGGTCCCGCCAGAACCAGCTCGGCCTCGAGGCCGCGGCGGCGCGCCTCATCGAAGGCGCGGCGCAACATGCCCACGTTCTTGCGTGGGTGGTTGCGGCCAACGTAGAGAAAGTACGCACCGCCGATCCCGAGCCGTCCCAGCACCTCATCCACTTTGGACGGGTCCTGCGGCCGCATCCTTGGGTCGATGCCGGAGTGCACCACGCTGATGCGCCCACCTGGCACGTTGTAGAAGCGAGCCAGGTCATCGGCCGTCGATTGCGAAACGGCGATCAGCCGATTGGCGCGGCGCGCCGCATACCGCGTGGTGGCTTCCAGGTACCAGCGCGCGGCACGTGAGTAGGAGCGCGGCTCGCGACGGTGACCGATGTCGTGGATGGTGACAACCGATTTCAGGCCAAGCGCGAAGGGCAAGACATGGCTCGGGATGAACGTGACATCGGGCCGCTCGCGACGCAGCGCCTGCCGCAACCGCCAGTGAGTCCACATGCGCGGAAACGGAATGCCGCGCCACTCGACACCGCCTGGCAGCCACGCAGGCGCATCGATCGCATTGGCGTAGACCCGCATCGTGCGCGGTCCCCGCGATACGGCCAGCGCTTCGATGATGCTGCGCGCATAAATTTCGGTTCCCGTCGCGAAGCGACGGATCGCGGGCGTTCCGTCTATGCCGACGATCACGGCTGCCTCGCGCAGCGGGACAGCGAGCCCGCAGGGCGAGCCGCGCTTTCGCGCGTAACGCGCCGGTGCCGCATGCCGGCCTGTACGCGCACACGAGGGCAATGGAATTTTGCCCGAGTGCGCGATGGGCCGGCTGGACGGCACCACGGCGCGATTCGGTCACCGTGTAACTGCGCCTCGCGACTCGGCCTGCGGGCTCGCTCTTCTGCTAACTTGCGGCAATGGCGGACGGGAACACTATCCCTGATGGCGTCGCGATGGATCTTTTGTTTGCGGCGAAGCCATTCACGGGACTCGAGCATCATGCCCTCCACATCCTTCGCGGGCTGCACCAGGTGGGCGCCTCGGTCGATGTGCTCGTGCCCTCCGATGTGATCGCTGACCTCGGCGACGCCGCCGAAGGGCACCAGGTCGTGCCGTTTCCGCGTGTCCCTCGCGGGCTTCGGTTGGGCCGGGAACAATGGGCGCTCCCCTGGCGCTTCGGGACCTCTCCACGCGCGCTCCACCTGCTGCACTCGGTCATGGGTGTGGCCCCGGTGCTCAGTGCGATCCCGCTGGCGCTGACCGTGCCCGACCTCGCTTATCGGATCCGCCCTGAGGACATGCATCCGCGCGCGCGCTGGTACTTCGGGACGCTCGGTCCACCGAGTATTCGCAAGGCGCGGCGCGTCATGGTCTCATCGCAAGCCGTCAGCCGCGAGGTCATCGATCTGTACCATATCGCGCCGGAGCGGGTGGCCTACGTCCCGCTGGCGGCCGATTCCATCTTCATCACGCGGCCTTCGATCGAGGTGGCTGAGGTGCGAAGACGCGTCGGCTTGCCCGAGCGCTACATCCTTTACGTGGGAACCATCGATCCCCGCAAGGACCTGAGACGGCTGCGCGCCGCGTACGAACTGCTTCCGTCCGACCTCACCGACGACTCGGCGCTCGTCTTTGTCGGCCGGACGAACCGTGGAGCCGAGCGGCTCGCCCGCGAACTGCGCAAGGCAGGGCCGCGCGGCCACATCATCGGGCTCGACTACGTCCCGCGCGAGATGCTGCCGGCGATCTACAGTGGCGCCTCGATCTTCGTGTATCCGTCACGCTATGAAGGCTTTGGCCTGCCGGTGTTGGAAGCGATGTCGTGCGGTGCGCCGGTGATCGTCTCCTCGGCCGACGCGCTCGCCGAGCTGGTCGACGATGCGGGCGTGGTGCTGCGCACGGAGAGCGTGGAGGAGCTGACGCAAGCCATGGAGCGGCTGCTTCGCTTCGATGCGGAACAGCTGCGGTTGCGGAGTGCGGGACTCATGCGATCGAAAGCCTTCAGCGTCGAGCGGCTCGGTCGCGAGACCGCGGAGGTCTACCGGCAGGCGCTGGCCGCGTGACGCGCTTCACGCTGCTGGGGGTACCGGTCGATGCCCTGACCGAGGCCGAGGCCGTCGACTGGGTGGCGCGGGCGATCGCCGAGGGGCGCCCACGCCTGGTGATCAGCGTCAATCCGGAGCGCATCATGCACGCGGGTCGGGACCCCGCGTTTGCGGCGGTGCTCCGCCGCGCCGACCTGGCGCTGGCGGACGGTGCGGGCGTCCTGTGGGCCGCGCGCCGGCTGGGACATCCGCTGCCGGGGCGGGTCGCCGGCGTCGACTTCGTCAAGGCGCTCGCGGCGCGCGGCGCCGCCGCCGGCTGGCGGTTCTACCTGCTGGGCGGCGGCGCGGGGGTGGCCGAGGCGGCGGGCGGTGTGCTCCGCGACACCTACCCCGGGTTCATCCTGGCGGGGGCGCAGCCCGGCTCGCCCGACCCCGGGTCCGACGCCGTCACCACCGAGGCGGTGCGCGCGAGCCGGGCCCAGGTCCTGCTGCTGGCCTACGGTGCCGGCGCCGAGGAGGCCTGGCTGGCGCGCAACCTCGAGCGGTCCGGGGCGATCATTGGCCTGGGCGTGGGGGGCGCCTTCGACTTCATCTCGGGCCGCGCCCGGCGGGCCCCCCGCTGGATGCGCGAGCACGGGCTGGAATGGCTTCACCGGCTCGCCCGGCAACCCTGGCGCTGGCGCCGCATGCTGGTGCTGCCACGCTTCGTGGTGCGGGTGCTGCTGCAGCGCCGGCCGGTCGGGCCGAACGAAGGAAGTCCGTGACGGGGCCGTTACTCTCCTAACCGTGACCGCCGCCTGGCTTCGCCGCGTGACCAGCGCGGTCGTACTCCGCTGGCTCCTGTTCGTGGCCGTCTTCAGCCTGGCCGCGGTGCCGCCGCTGGACCCGGATTTGTGGTGGCACCTCGCCAACGGCCGGCTGATCCTGACCACCGGGTCGATCCCCCACGTGGATGTCTACTCGTTTAGCGCCGCCGGCCAACCCTGGGTGATGCACGAATGGCTCGCCGATCTTGGCATGTACCTGCTCTACCAGCGTGGCGGGCTGCCATTGATGGTCGCCATCTTCGCGGGCATCGTGACCGCATCCGCCGTGTGTCTCTACCTGCTGCTGCGACAGACCGGTCTGGCGGCGAGCGCGGCCGCGGCCCTGACGCTGGTGGGCGTCCTAGCGGGCTCGACCGCCTGGGGGGCTCGGCCGCAGCTCCTCAACGTGCTCTTCTGCGGCCTGTTGCTGCTGGGTCTCGTCCGTTACCGAGCCGGCCGGCTCTCCGCCTTCGTGTTGCCCCCTTTCATCTGGCTGTGGGCGAACCTGCACTCCGCTTTCGCGGTGGGGGTCATCATCAGCGTGCTATTCCTCGCCGGCGAAGTGTTCGACAGCTGGCGATCGCGGCCGGACGCCATGCCGAGGCGTCGCCTGATCGCGCTGGGATGGGGGATCTTGGCCGGCTTCGGGCTGGCGTTTATCAATCCCTTCGGCATCCAAACGGTCCTCTTTTCGCTCGGGACGCTGACCTCGCCACTGATCCAGAACAACATCCAGGAATGGGCCTCGCCCGACTTTCATTCGATCGCCGGCATGATGTTCGAGGGGCTGGTCTTCCTTCTCCTGGCGGGGTTGGCGACCGGCCGGGTCAGGGCCCGCACGGCTGAATGGTTGGTTGCCTTCGCGCTCCTCTACCTTGCGCTCGCCTCCCAGCGGCACGTGCCGCTCTTCGTCCTCGGCGCCGCGCCGCTGGTGAGCCGATGCGCCCAGGCGTTGCTGCAGCAGGTGGCGGCCATGCTGCCGCCGGTGCACGACCGGCCAGTGGCGCAGGCCGCCTTTCGGTGGGCGCCCTCGCGCCCGGGCAGTCCCGGATTCGCGCTGGGCGCCGTCAACCTTCTGCTGTTGGTCGTGGTCGGCGCCGGCATGGTGGGCTACCGCGCCCTCCCCAACCTGCAGCCGGCGCGGCAAGCGCAAGCCATCAGCACCGCTCTCCCGGTCGGGGCGACCGATGCCCTGCAGGCGCTCGGACGGCCGGTGCGGGTCTTCAACTACTACGACTACGGCGGCTACCTGGTTTGGCGCCTGTTTCCAGCCGGCGGGCGGGTGTTCATCGATGGCCGGGTCGAGGTCTACGGCTCGCAGATCTTCAGCCGCTATTTGCAGGTCAGTTACATGAGCTCGACCTGGCCGGACGTGATCGCCCAGGCGCATCCAGACGCGATCATTCTGCCCAACGCCCATCCCCTGATCGGTATCCTGCGGCAGGACACGACCTGGCAAATCCTGCGGCGTGACGCGGTGGCGACCGTCTTCACGCGAGTAGGCTTCGCTCCATGAGCCCGGCGTCGTCGGTGGAGATCAGCGCCGTGATGCCCGCCTTCAACGAGGAAGGCAACCTAGAGCAATCGGTGGGTCGGATGGCCGCCGCCCTCGCCGACCAGGCCCGGGCCTTCGAGGTGATCGTCGTCGACGACGGCAGCCAGGATGGGACGGCCGCGCTGTTGGCCCGGCTCAAAGCGATCCACCCAAGCCTTCGCGTGGTCCGCCATCCCGTCAACCGCGGATACGGTGCCGCGCTACGATCCGGGTTTGCGGCGGCCCGCTATCCCTGGATCTTCCTCATGGATGCCGACAACCAGTTCGATCCCGCCGACGTGGCCGTCCTGCTGGCCGCCGCCACCGATGCCGACATCGTCGCCGGCTATCGCAAGCGGCGGCGGGACCCGCTGCCGCGGCGGCTCAACGCCTGGGCGTTCTTCACCCTGGTGACCATCTTGTTCGGTCGCCTGGCGCGGGATGTGAACTGCGCCTTCAAGCTGATCCGGCGCGACCTGCTCGTCCGCATGGAGCTGCACTCCGAAGGGGCGTTGATCAATACCGAGGTCTTCGTGCTGGCCCGCCAGCTGCAGGCACGCGTGGTGGAGGTGCCGGTTCAGCATTACCCCCGGATGTCCGGCCGCCAGACCGGGGCCAACCTGCGGGTCGTCTTTCGAGCCTTCAGCGAGCTGCTCGCCTTCAAGGCCGAGATGCGGAAAGTGGAGAAGGCGGCGTGAGCCCCGAGATCTCGATCATCATCCCGGCCTTCAACGAGGCGGCCCGTCTCCCCGCCACGCTCGACCGGGTCGAGCACTTTCTCAAGACCTCCGGACTGAACGCCGAGGTGATCGTGGTCGACGATGGCAGCCGGGATGCCACGGCCGAGGTGGTTGCGCAGCGGGCGATCACCTGGCCGCAGCTGACGCTGGTCACCTCCGGTCGCAACAGCGGGAAGGGCGCTGCGGTGCAGCTCGGGATGGGACACGCGCGCGGTCGCTATCGCATCTTCAGCGATGCCGACCTCAGCGTGCCGATCGACGATCTGGAGAAGCTCTTGCGTCCGCTGCGCGGCGGGGCCGGGGTGGCGATCGCCTCCCGTGCGCTCAAAGCCTCACAGGTGGAGCGGCATCAGCCCTGGTACCGGGAGACGATGGGGAAGATCTTCAACCGCCTGGTGCGCGTCTTCGTGCTCGGCGGTGTCCACGATACGCAGTGCGGCTTCAAGGCATTTACCGCAGAGGTCGCCGACCGGGTCTTCCCGGTGCTGCAGACCCGCGGGTTCGGATTCGATGTCGAGGTGCTCTATCGTGCCCAGCGAGCCGGCTACCGGATCGTCGAGGTGCCGACCCGCTGGATCAACTCACCGCAGAGCCGCGTGCATCCGATCCGGCATTCGACCGTGATGTTCCTCGAGCTGCTCGCCATCCCGGGGCGCGTCCGCAAGCATCCGACTAAGGGCAGCGGGCATCAGGACGCAAACCGGGCGTCAGCCTGAGCAGCTGATAGGGGCCGACTTGCGATCGAGCGACGGTACGGGCGGCCAGCCACTGGTCGAGAAACGGTGACCCCGGCACCGAGCTGAGGTTCCAGGGCTCGCCCTCGGGATTGGGACCGAGGATGGCCAGGGTGACGCCGGCGCGCGCCAGTTGGCAGGCGATGGTTCGCTCCATCGGCTCGGTGTTGGTCAGCCCGGGAAAGGCCTCGTAGTAGACGGTGCCCGGTTTTCGGTCACTGAGAAAGTAGAGCGTCGTGTCATTGAACATCACCAGGTCGTTGCGCTGGAGCCCCACCCAGATCGGGCGGCCGTCCGGCGTCGCGGCATCGATCTCGCGGATGACTTCGGCCAGTTCGGGGGTTGGCATCCAGGCCCGCTGCCCGCTGAATCCACTGTGGGGCACCCCGGCCGCGGTGGCCGGCAACGCGAGGTCGCGAAAGGCCGTGCCGCCGGCCGCCATACTCAACAAGATGATGCCGGCGATCGGGGCCAGTGCCTGAAACGCGCCACGCGCCTGGCGGGCGAGCCGGCCTCGGCGTTCCAGCAGCAGGGCGAGCAGGATGGCGGTCAGCGGCCAGGCGTCCAGGGCATGAATCCCATCGGCCCGGGTTCGGACCCAGGTGAAAACCAGAAGGCCGCTGAGCACCAGGGCCATGAGGCGCGCCCGCTCGTCGGGGACTGATCGCCGGCGGTAGGCGCGCACCGCGCCCCACAGCCAGATCAGCGCGAACGCGATCCCGAGGACGATCACGACGGGCCCCTCGTGGCCGCTGCCGATGGGGATGCTGCGAGCCCGTGGGTAGAGGCTGACGGGATAGGTGACGATGTCCGACCACACCGGGGTGAGCCCGGCGATCAGGATGGTGCTTCCCCAGAGAAGGGTCGCGACGCCGGCCGCGCCCAGGATGTAGGGCACCAGCCGGGCGCGTATGGAGGTGCGGGTGAGTCCCATCGCCAGGTACCCGGCCGCCAGCCCGATCCCGAGCGCGAGCGCGAATTCGGGTCGCGAGAAGGATGCCAGTCCGACCAGGGCCCCCGTCAGCAGCGGCCATCGCTGCCGATCGCGGTCCAGGCCATAAAGGAAGGCCAGCACCGCCGACACGCCGATCAGGTTCGCGAGGAACGCGGAGTTGAAGGCGGGAACCGAGATCGGCACCGCACTGATGAGCCCGCTGAGCATGAGGCGAATGCCACCGCGTAATCCGAGCCGCCCCGTCAGCACATACGCCAGCACGGCGAACAGCGCGAGCACGAGCACCCCGAGCGCTCGCTCAACCATCACGTTGACCGCGAACAATTTGAAGGCGCTCGCGAGCACATAGGTATCGAGCGGCCCGTAGGTGGCCCAGTAGTCGCGGAATGGCACGAGTCCGGCCGCACTGAGCGCGGCATTGGTGAGGGTGACGCCTTCGTCGTGACGGTCCAGAGGCGCCACCATGAAACGGAGCGTGGCGAGCGCGAAAAAGATGGTGATGGCGAGCAGCTGGGCGATGACGACCGGCGATGGGCCCTGCCGCCGAACCGATGCGGCGGGCTGGGTTGGCAGCGGCTCGAGGAGTGCCATGTGGGCTAGCCCCCGCTCACCCGGTAGATCACGACTGCGCCGTCCCGGTAGACCGGGTGCAGGTAGGTATGGAGATCGGGCTGAAAGCCGGTCGCCGCCTCGTCGGGTCCCCAGTAGAGCAGCGTCAGACGATTGGCGGCGAGAAAATTCTGCACGGCGCCGTCCGGCTCGTCGGGGCTGAGGACGGCCGAGACGTTGCGGATCTTCTGGAAGTAGTCGAGGGTCTCGCTGTAGTGACCGACGTAGACCGGGACACCGGCCCAGGCAGGGAGCAGCTGGCCCGCCCCGGGCGCCGAGAGGGCGCGGTCATGAGCCTGGTGATGGGACGAGAGCCACTGCATCGCCTGCCAGGCGTCGTCCGTGACGTAGGCCTCGGCGAAGGCTCCCGACGCAAATCGCAGGGCGATCGCCAGCACGATCGCGGAAGACAAGCAGGCCACGACGACCAGGATGGCCTCGATGCGGCGCGCCCGAGCCCGACGCAGACGAGCGGTCAGGCTCGTCAGCCCGACCGCCGCCAGGATGCCGATTGGTACGAACAGCGCGTCCAGCAGCCGCCGTTGGATGTTGGCCAGGTTTGGCAGATAGAGAAGCAAGGTCACCAACGGAGGCCAGACCAGCATGAGCGCGAGACCCTGGTCGCGGCGGCGCCAGGCGACGGTCATGCCGACGATGGCGAGAAACAGCGGGACGCCGAGGCTGACGGCCAGGCTCACCGGCCCGGGCGCCTGGTGCCGCCACTGCTGCGCCCATTCCGCGACCGTCGGATCGCGGAAGAGGATCCATGCGTTGTAGGCGAGCAGGGGCAGCGTGGCGGCGAATGCCGCGGCCTCGGTCACGAGCGCCCGCCACGATGGGCGCTGCCCCCAGAGGAACAACAGCGCCCGGTAGGCGACCCAGATGACGGCGAGCACCGGAATCATCTGCGGATGAATGGCGGTGAGCGCAGTCAGCGCCGCCGCCGTCAGCGCCAGCGGCCGCCAGCCCGGCGCCTCCATGATCGCGAGCAGGCCGAGCAGGGCCATGATGATCAAGGCCGTCGCCCAGGCGAAATGGGGGATGGCGAGGATCGAGTACCAGCCGCTCAGCTCGGGAAGATGCAGATCGAGCGCTTCGACGCGGCTGCCAAGTATCACGGGGTTGGCAGCCGCCTGCGCCAGGAAGCCGGCGCCCGAGCCGAGCACGACCAGGAGCAGCCCGAGGTTGGCGCGTTGGGGCGGCAACAGCCGGCGGCAGAGACGCTCGGCGGCGAGCACGAGGGCGATCGCACCGGTGATCCGGGCCAGGTGATAGGTGGCGATCAGGGGCAAATGCAGCAGCGCCGCCAGATGGCCGAACAGCAGGTAGAAGCCAAAAAGGAACACGCCCCCATGCAGCTCGCTGGTGTAGGGGTCGTTCCAGAGCCACGATCCATCCGCGCCCTCGCGCATCTTGGCGAGGTAGGTGGTGGCGTCGTCGGCGATGAAGAAGAAGCCGGCGAAATGGTGACCCGGCGGCGTCCAGAGGTAGGCGAGCAGGTAGGGGAGGAGAGAGACGGCGGCGATCGCGGCTGCGAAGGCAAAGGCGAACCGGACACGCCGGGCGCGAGGCGCGGGCGCCGGCGCCGGCCGGGCTAGCGGGAGCGCAGCAGCCATGGCGCGCCAAGGAACAGGATCAACGTGGCAAAGAAGAGCGTGTTGGCGGCGAGAAAAACCACCGGGTCCATCGTCTGGGCCGCGCGGAAGCCCGTCTGCCCGAATGCCGGACCCGCGGGCCACCGGGAAAAAACGCTGAAGAGCAAAAGGATTCCGGTCAGCGCGGCGGTCGGCACCGGTGGCCAGTCGCGCTCCGCGAGCGCGATGAAACTAAACCAGATCAAAGGCAGCACGATCACCAGGTGATGCGTCCAGGTCACCGAGGACAGCAGCGGGATCAGCGGGATGAAGGCGGCGCCGCGAATCTGTGGCGTCTGCCGTCGCGTTTGCCACCACCACCACCAGACCAAGATGGCGGCGGCAGCGATGACCAGGACCGACTCCCAGGACAATGCGATCCAGGGTTGGGTGTAGGGGTTCGAGCTCACCGTCCGATCGAGCACGGCGGCGAGCGATTGGTTGGCATAAAAGGCCGTTCCCCCAGCGAGCGCCGGCAGCACCTGGCCGAAATAGGCGAGGGTGTCCTGGAATCGAAGCAGCAGCCCGGCGCCGGTGAGGACCGCGCATCCGGCGAGCACGAAGGCGGCGGCGCGGAAGCGCCGATCCAGCAGCAGCCAGACGACCAGGATGAGCGGCGTCAACTTCAGCGCCGCGGCCGCGCCGATGGCGACGCCGAAGGCCGGTTGGCCCCGAAGGACACCGACGAGCCCGACGGTCACCAGCAGCAGCACGAGCAGGTTCGCCTGACCCTGCACCACGTCGACCCAGAGTGGATAGAAGGTCAGGGTGGCAAAGAGTAACGCGGCGGTAGCCCAGCTCGTTGGCCGCCGCCAGCGCAGCACGACGACGACCGCGAGCGCGAGCGAAGCCTGATTGATCGCCATCCAAACCGCTGCGGCTACACCGTCCGAAAGCAGGCCGAGGGGCGTGACCATCAGCGCGAAGGCCGGCGGGTAGATGTAGGCGGGGCGGAGCGTCGCATCGGGAAAGGGATGATGGAGAAACGCCGCGTAAAGCGGTTGGCCGTGTACGATGTCGCGGGCCGCGGCCAGGTAGACACCGAAATCCTGGTGATGGACGCCGCCCTGACTCAGGACCAGGATGTAGATCACGGCGGCGACCCCCACCAGCACGACCTGGGCCACAAAGGCGGGACGAACCCGGCCAAGCGTGGGCGAGGCCGGGGTGGCCCGGGCCGCGGAACGAGGGGTCGACACTGCCCACCTATAACGACCGGGAGAAGGGGTTCCTCACACTCGGCGTTACACCGTCGTCATGGCTGGCGATCTGCCGCCGGCCGGCAGACCAAGGGCTTCGCTGACCCGGGTCGCCGCCCGGTTGACCACCCCGTTTGCCTACCTCGCCGTGCTCGGGGGGCTGCAGGTCCTGCTGCTCTGGACGCTGCGTGATCACGTCGGCGTCTGGGTCGCCGCCGCCAGCACCGCGGGCGTCCTGGCGCTGCTCGGACTGCTCGTCTTCGTCGAGGGTCGCTGGCGGCTCAAGCTCATTTGCGCTTGCGCGCTTGGTGCGCTGACCGCGATTGGACCGACCCTGTATGGCGTGGTCGAGCGCGCCCGCGTCGGCCTCACGATGGAGCACGATGGCCTGCTCCAGATCGAATCGGCGATCGACCGCCTCCTGAACCGACAGCCGATTTACGGGGTCGACTGGTCCACCACCCCGATGGCCAGGATTTCCTGGGATGTCACCGCGGGCCCCAACCCGGCGCTGCACCACCTGGCGTACTTCCCATTGACGGTGCTGGTCGGCGTGCCCTTCCGTGTCCTCACCCTCGCGCTCGGGCTGCCATTCGATTACCGCATCGTGCTGATCGGGTTCACGATCGTCGGTCTGCTGGCGATCGTCGCCTTGCCGATTGCTCCCGACCGGCGCGTCATGGTGATCACGGCCCTCTTTGTCAGCCCCCTGGTGACGCTCTACCTGTGGTCGGGGCGCACCGACATCGAGTTTCTGGCGCTCGTCCTGATCAGCCTCGCGCTGCTCTCGCGCGGGCATCCGATCCCGGCCGCTGCGGCGCTGGGGATCGCCGTCGCCCTCAAGCCGTTCGCGGCGCTGGCCGTTCCGTTTCTGTTGCTGGTGCTCGTCATCCGGTGGCGTGCCCGACGGTCACTGCCGGAGGTCACGCTCAGCCTGGCGGCGCTTTCGCTGGCGCCGGTCGTCACCATCCTTCCGTTCTTCATCGCGAATCCGCAGGCCTTCTGGACGGACGTCGTGCTCTACACCAGCGGGGGGATCCGCGACGCCTATCCGATCGTTGGCTACGGCTTCGGCGAATTTCTCTACCGGGTGCACCTCGTCGCCCACCGCACCGACAGCGTGCCCTTCGGCGTCTTTCAGCTGCTCGCCCTGGTGCCGGTGGTGTGGATCACCGGTCGCGCCTTTCTGCGCCGCCCGTCGCTCGGTCGCTGGATGGCGGGCTACGTCCTGTCGCTGCTGGCGTTCACCTTCTTCGCGCGCTTCTTCAACGACAACTACGTGGCGGTCGTCATCACGCTCCTTCTCTGCGTCCGGCCGTTAGGGGACCGGCGCGTTGCGCAGGCGACCGCCAGGCAGGCCGTGCGCCTGGCTGCCTGATGGTGCTCGCGCGCCGGACCTGGGAGCCGGGATCGACACAGCCGCATCCACGCGCCAATACGATCCGCTGGCGATGGCCGGCGTTCGTCATCGCGATGGTGTGCGCGCTGACCGTGCCGCCGATCCTGGTGGCCGCCCTGGCGAGACCGCCAGGCAGCGTCTTCAGCGGCTACCTCGTCATTGCGCGCGATGCCTTCGTCTACCAGGCGATGTGGCGCGACGGCTGGCACGGCGCCTGGTTCTTCCATCCCGCCTTTACCTCGGAATCGGTGCCCGGGATTCTCTTGTATCCCTGGTATCTATGGCCCGCACACCTGGTGGGTTGGGCCGCCGGTCCCTGGCTCTATCACGCCGCGCGCTTGGCGGCGGCGGCTGCCCTGCTGGTCGTGGTGTGGCTGCTCGTCGCGGAGTTCTTCCGGCCACGCCTGCTGCGCCGCTGGGCTTTCGTGCTCTGCATCCTGGGTGGCGGCGTCGGTGTGTTGCTGCCGCGCGATGTTCATCTCGGTCCGTGGATCACGCATGCCACCGAGATGACGTCGCCGGGGAGCAGCGTTGCCGACTTGATCTCGATGGCGCCACACCTGCCCTGGGCGCTGGCCCTGATGTGCTGGGTGATGGTGGTCGCGCTGCGGCTGCGCCGGCGTGCCGAGCTGTGGCTGCCGGCGAGTGGCATGCTGGCGGTCGCCGGGCTGCAACTGGTCTATCCGCAACTGGCGTTGCTGGCGGTCGCCGCCATCGGCGGCTGGTCACTTCTGCGGCATCACCGCCGCGCCTTCTGGTTTGCCGCGGCGTCGGCGCTGGTCCAGCTGCCCTACCTCGGCTACCTGTTCTGGGTCTGGCAAACGGCGCCGGCCGCGCTGCGCGTCATCCGGCCCGCGCTCGAGGTCGGCGATCCGTTCGGCTTTCTCGTGCTGTCGCACCTGGTCGCCAGCAGCCTGATCGTCATCGCGCTCTGGCGCGGGCGGCTGCGTGGCGATCTGCTGCTGCCCGCGCTCTGGATCGCCGGGATGACGGTTTTCATGTTCGCGCCGGGAATCAGCGGAACGCTGGGTCGCAGCTTCATGGCCAGCTCGGTGCCGTTTGGCCTGTGTGCCACCCCCGGTCTGCTGGCGGTGCTCCGCCTCGTGCGTCGGCGGCAATGGCGGCGTCGCATCCTCACGGTCACGCTCGCGGCCTCGAGTCTCTTCGGCCTCTTCAGCCTGGCCCAGCCGTACTGGATCGCGGCCTTTCGGCTCGATCCCTATGCCGAGTACGAAGGCGGCGATGAGGCCACCCTGCTCGGCCGCCTCGCCCCTCATGTCTCGCGAGGCGACATCGTGCTCACGACCTATCTGGACGGCATCTTCATCCCCGCGCAGACCGACGCGCGCGCCTTCGACGGCCACCCGGACATGACGATCGACGCCGCGCACAAATCCTCGGAGGTGCTGGCCTTCTTCGGTAGCTGGGACGCCGGCCAGCGCGCCGAATTCCTGCGCCTCAATCACATCGGCTATGTGCTGACCACGAGCGCGGTCTTCCGCGACCGGCTGGTTGACGATGCGCGGCTGCGGCTGGTCGACAGGCAGGGGTCGGCCGCGCTCTTTCAGGTGGTGCGCGAGCGATGAGGTCCCGCTGGCAGCGATTGACGGTCGCCGTGATTGCCGCGTTCGTCATCGCCGGCCTGCTGGTGGTCGGCCATCAATCGAGCCTCGCGCGGCGGAGCGCCGACTTCACCATCAACTATTCGGCGGCGCTGTTGATCCGCGAGGGTCATCCGCAGGCGATCTACCAGCGCGACCAGCTCGGACCGCTGATGTTGCGTCTCTCGGATAACGCCATCGATCCCCGTCTGCCGTTCGACGCGCCGCTCGCCCTCGCGCTGCCCTGGGTGCCGCTCACGTTTCTTCCCCTGGAGCTGGCCTTCCATCTCTGGCAGATCGTGACCCTGTGCCTGCTGCTGCTCTCGCTGATGTTATTGGCGCGCTGGCTGCCGCTCGGCCGCCGCTCGCTGCCCCTCGCGATGGCGGCGCTGCTGGCATTCCCGGCGACCTGGGCCTTGTTCAGTGAGGGCCAGTCGAGTGCGCTGCTCTTGCTCGGCGCCGTCCTCCTCGTGGGCGCCTGGCGGCATGATCACTGGTGGATGGCTGCAGCCGGCGCGCTGCTGCTCGGGCTCAAGCCGCAGTACCTGCCCGCCTACCTGATCCTGCTCGGGGCCCAGCGGCAGTGGCGCATGCTGGCCGCCGCCGTGCTCGGCGCGGCCGCCGCGGGACTGAGTCCTTTGCTGGCGGGCGGGGTCAACGGACTGTCCGCGATGGTCTGGAGCGCCCTGGAGGCGGGGCAGGGCGTGGTCCGCTACAACGAGAGCCTGATCGGCACGGTTTCGCCCTTGCTCCCCGGTCGCCTTCCCACCATCCTGGGCTTCAGCCTCTGGACGTTCGCGCTGGCGGCCCTCGCCCTCGCCGCTTTCCGTGGAGCGCGCGCCCACACGATCGGGCTGGCGGCGCTGGCCAGCACGGTCGCCATCCTCTTTTCCCCGCACGCGCTGCCCTACGACACCGTCCTGCTGGCGGTGCCGGCCTGGCTCAGCTTCGTCCTTTACCGGATGCAGGCGATCCCGAGCCCGGCACCCGCCTGGATGGCGATCGCCCTCGCCGTTGTCGTCGACCTTGGCAGCCCGCTGGTCATGCTGGCGCCGCTCGTGCTCCTCGGTTGCCTCGTCTGGTATGGCCGCGCCTATCTCCGGCGGGCGCACGAGCATCCGGAGGCGATCGCGGCCTAAACCGTCAAGCGGCGGGTTGTGCCAGACCGGCCGCGGGGCGTTCCGGGACCAGAACCGTCATCCGTTGCTCGCGTCGCAGCATCATCAGCAGCAGCAGCCACAAGAGGAGCAGACCGGCCAGCTTGACCGAGGTGCCGGCGAGCACCAGCGCCGCCTGCCCGGGCGTGTGCACCTGGAGGTCAGCCGGCAACGGGAAGGCGCGCCGGTCCATCCAGCACATCACGTAAGCGGCGGCCACCCCCCATCCATAGCGAGCGCCTGGCCGGCGGACCGTGACCCACGCCAGCGCGGTCGCCATCGGCAGCAGCAGGGTCAGCAGGTGATGCTGCCAGGTCACACTGCTGACGATCAACAGCGAGGTGATCAGGGCGGCGACGCCGAGGCGGAGGCTCCAGGTCTGCTCGCCCCGGGCACCGGCATGCCACAGCGTGATGCCGATCACGACCACGGCGGCCGCGACGATCGTGACCTTGGCCACCGCCTGGGTCGCGCCACCGAAGAGGCCCGGCGCGAGCTCGACGATGCGACTCACCAAGCCGTCGATCGATCCGTTGTCCCAGTTCGCGGTCCCCAGCCCGATGCGGGGCAGCACGACGGTGAAGAATTGCCAGCTGCCGGGCGCGGCCAGCATGCTCACCACGGTGACCCCGACCAGTGTCACGCTGCCCAGCACCGCGATGCGCCAGCGACCCAACCGGGCGAACAAGGGAATCAGGAAGATCGGCGAGACCTTGAGGGAGGCGGCGGCCGCGATGAAGACCCCCGCCAGGCCGGCCCGCCGCCGGAGCGCCGCCCAGAGGGTGGCGGTCAGAAGCAGCAGCCACAGGGTCGCCACCTGCTGGAACTTGAGGTTGAGGTAGACGGGCATGAAGGTGAAGCTCGCGACCAGGAACAAACGACGCGCGCTGCGCGAGAGCTCGGGGTGGATCCGAAGAATCAGGGCGAGCGCGACCAGGAACGCCGCGTGCACGACCAGCAGCCAGATGCGCGCCGCCGCCACCAGTCCGAGCGAGGTCAGTGGGGCCAGCAGCAGTGCGAAGAAGGGAGGGTAGATATAGGCGACGACCCACGACTCGGTTCCCCAGGACCGCTTGAAATCGGCATAGATGTCGGTACCATGCGCCGCCGCCTGCGCGCCCCCGAAATAGTTGACGAAGTCGAAGCGCAGCGCGGTCGGCGTGAGGGTCACCCATTGCACGACCGACCAGATGACGTAATAGAGGGCGGCGACCACGACCAGCATAAGCAGCACCCGCTCGCGAAAACGGGCTTCGTAGAGCCGCCGAACGCCGTACCAGGTTCGAAGATTCATGCCGCCCTGACCTGCGCCGGCACCGCCGGCCAGCGCACCATCCGGCGATGCCACGCGACGACGAGCAGCGAGAACGGAATTACGGTAAAGCCGTTGAAGTAGCCGACCCGCGCCCCGAGGAAATAGAGGAGCGGGATCACGGCAAAGCCCCAGACGGTGAGCTCGATGATCGGGTCCTCCCAGCCCTCGAGCCGCGGTCCGAGCAGCAGGGCCATCGCCGGCAGCAGGAGGATGAGGTCGTAGGACTGGACGAACGGCAACGCGAAGAGCCAGAGGATCAGCAGCGTGAGACCGCGCGAGTGGGCGCCGGATGCCCGACGGAGCGCCCAGCCCCCGTACGCGATCGCGGCACACAAGGTGGTCAGCAGCGCCGCTGTCTTGATCCAGCCACCGAGTCCCGGGTAGAAAAAGCTCTCCACCGAGGCCATGTCGGGCTGAAGACCCTGCACGGCCTGCCACATGCGTGGGACCTGCAGCGGCCACTCCAGAAAATGAAGACCCATGACGGCGGCCATCAGGCCGAATGCGCCGGCCGAGGCGACGACGAAGCCCGACATCATCCGGCGAGCTACCGCGGGCTCCAGCAAGAGGAGCACCAGCGGGAGCGGCAGCCCGATGTTCGGCTTGACCCAGACCAGCACCAAGACGGCACCGGCCAAGAAAGGCCGTCCATTGCGAGCAAGCACCCAGGCCGCAATCAAGGCGCCGAACACGATGACCGAGACCTGGCCCATGAAAAGGTTGATGAAGCCGACGGCGCACAGCAGAACGCACCCTGCTCCGATCGCCGCGCGGCGACGGGACCAACCGAGCAGGGAGAAGGTGGCGAACGATGCTGCCAGGAGCATGAGGCCGAGGAGGACGGCGTACATGGCATAGGCGACTTGCCAGGGGAGGCTGGTGACCGGTACCAGCGCATACGCCAGCCACGGTCCTTCGGGGAAGGCGAGGAATTCGTAGTAGGCCGGGTTGCCGGGGACAAGCCCCTGCGGCGCGTCGTAGAGCCGGTACTCGGTGGCGGCCAGCGTCGGCCAGTTGTAGGGGTCACCGTGGTGCGCGACGACGGTGGCGGCGGCGAAGAAGGCGCGGAAGTCCTGTCCCACCGTCGGCGACGTCACCAGCTGGCGGCCATAGGGAATGAGCATGGTCAGCAGGAAGACCGCCAGCAACCGCTGGCGGAAGCGGCGGCGCGCCGCGGCGCGCGTCATCCCCGGGACTTCACGGCGTAGTCTCGGTTGGCGGGGGTGTCCCGCATCATCAGGGTCGCCTTGTCGAAGGTGCCGAGCTCAAACCAGCCGGTCTGCCCCGGCGAATTGTGGATCTGCCGCAGCTCGGTGATGATCGGGTCGTTCGAGTGGAAGATCACCCAGTTGATCTGGTAGCGCTCGAGCAGTTGCGCCTGGTCCTGTCCGAGCGACTGCAGATGGTCGTAGTCCCGCAACAGCTGGTCACCGTCCAATGCCGCGTCCCCGAAGATGAACACTGGCTGCGGCGGGGTGTGCCCTTCCAGACGGAAGATCAGGTAGCCACCCCAGCCATAGACGTTGAGCATGTGGCCCGGCGGCGGGTGCTGCACCAGGAAGTCGGCCGCCTTGATGGGGAAGTCGCGCGCCACCAACTTCCCGTCGACGCGTTGCAGCAGGCTGGGCAGGCTGGCGACCGCTACGATCGCGAGCACCAGGACGATCATCACGAGGTTCGCGGCAAAGGTAAGCGGCGTGGTTTTCGGCACGCGCCGCGGCCACGAAAGGGAGAGGCGCTCGCGTGCTTGCTGCGCGTAATCCGCCAGCGCCGGGACGGCGACCAGCATGAAGAACGAGAGGTTGCGGACCGAATGCAGGGCGAGACCGAGGCCGACCAGTAAGAGCAGCAACTGGCGCGGCTCGATCCGCCGTGACAGCGCCAGCCCAGCGATGATCAGGAAGATCATCGCTTCGAAGGCCCACATCTGGGACATCTGGAAATTCGGCGAGAACCACTCGACGATCAGCCGCTGCTGCTCCGCGCTGCCACCAGTCTGGAAGGGATAGAGGTAGATGTCCCAGCCGTTGGGGTTGAGGATGGCGACCGCGATCGATGCGGCGAGGACGACGGCCATTGCCCGCAAGCGAGGGAGGGCCATGGCCCCCGGACGCCGGATGACCAATCGGAACGCCTCCACCACCAGCGCCAGCCCCACGATCCCGTAACCGAGCACGAAGCCACCATGGAGATTGACCCAGACCAGCATCACGAGCGGGAGGAGATAGAGTGCGCGGCTTCGCCCCTCGCAGAAGCGCTTCACCCATAGATAGGTGAGCGCGCTCAGCGCGAACGTGATCATCTGGATACGTGGGCCCCAAATCGGGTTGGCGGCGGCGACCCCGAGGGCGAGTGTCAGTCCGGCGATCACGAAGTTCACGCGGCGGTCGATCGCCAGGTAGACGAGAAGGAAGCCGGCAGCCGTCACCGCCGCGAAGACCAGGCTGACCAGCGGCAGGCGCCCGACGGCATAGAGCGCCGCAAGGATGACTTCGCTGAGCCACTCGTGCGTGATCCAGCGGTGGTTGCTGACGGTGAAGGTATACAGGTCATGGCGCGGTACCGCGTGGTGGCTGAGGATCCAGTTGCCGGTCGGCAGATGCCACCAGAAATCGGGATCCGTGACCGGCTGGATGGCGGCGATCAGCATCGTTAGGAAGATGGCGATGGTGAAGAAGTGGGGGAGGTCGAGCCAGCGCACGGCTCGGCGCAGCCACCGATCAGAGCCTGGCTGGAGCGGAAGCGGAGCGGTGGAACGGGCCAGGCTTGCCAATTTAACAGTGGTTTCTTAGAAGACGAACGGAATCAGCCGGCGGGTGTGCGCCGCGTAGGCCTCGTACTGCGGGTAGGTGCTGCGAAGAATCCGCTCCTCGAAGACCGTGCGGGCGATCTGGGCCGCGAGGAAGACCGCGAAGAGCGCGAGGTGCAGGGAGAACAGGGTAGGCAGGACAAGGCCAACGCCGGCGATGATTTCGCCCAGGTAGATCGGGTGGCGAATCAGGTGGTAGGGTCCGCTGGTTACCAGCCCGCGCGCCTCGGGCACGATGCTGAAGCGTTTGCCCAGATAGGTCAGCGAGTACAAGGCCCAGGTCATGCCGACGGCGAGGCACATGTCGCTGCCGGCCAGCACCCAGACGTTGGTGCTGCGACCCTGGCCTGGAATCAAGAACAGCCCGTAGAGCACGAAGCTCCCGATCAGGGCCGCCGCGATGGCGACCGGGTTGTGGTCCCGGGCGATCGCCTTGCTGCGGACGGCGTAGATCGCGACCAGGAACGCGAAGAAGGCGACCGTCAGGATGCGGTTCAGGAGATACATGATTCCGGCCCGGTCCAGGTCACCGTGGGTCAGGGCGTGCTGCACGCCGGCGAAGGCGAGTTCCCCCTGGATGGCCACCAGGAAGCCGAAGACTCCCAGGGGAAGCGCCCGCCCGAAGATGAAGGACGCCCGATTGCTCATCTGCTACGAGAATCAGCGTGAATTCGTCGATTTTCCTGCTATCATGGGGCCGCCAAACGGGGGCTCCCGCCAGAAAGCTATACCGTTTTTCTTAGTCCTAGTAGTCCTTTATGAGTGCGATCCAGGCCACGGATGAGACCTTCGATCCATTCGTATTGATTCATCAGTCGGTCACCGCCCGCCTGCAGGTCGTCGAGGCGGAGCTGGAGACGGCCGAGACCAAATCGCGCGACCTGGAGGCCTCGCTGGAGCAGGTCCGGGAGCAGGCCGAGGAATCGCGGGTGGTCGAGAAGCACCTGCTCAACAACCTCAAGCAGTTCTCCCCCACCGAAGTGCAGGAGACGTTCGCGAACATCCGGGAGACCCAGTTGAGCCTGGAGCGCGTGCAGTTCGAGTACGAAAGCCTTGCCGCCCGGCGCGCCGAGTTGAAGGACCAGGGGCAGTTTCTGCGGTCCGCCAGCCAGATCCTGGCCGACCTGCAGCGGATGTATGGCGACAACGGCAGTCGGCCCGCGCCGGGCGATGGTGACAAGCAGTTCCGCGACGCATCACGCCAGGTGTTCCAGATCATCGAAGAGGAGCGGATGCGCATCGCTCGCGACATGCACGACGGACCCGCCCAGTCGATGGCCAACCTGGTCCTGCAGGCGGAGATCCTGGAGCGTCTCCTCGACCGCAATCCCAAGCAGCTCGTCACCGAGCTAGGGGAATTCAAGAACAGCGTCCGCAACGCGCTGGAGGAGATCCGGCAGCTGATCTTCGACCTCCGGCCGATGACGCTCGACGACCTCGGCCTGGTCCCCACGCTGCGTAAGTTCATCAAGGAATACGGCGATCGCTATGGTCTCGCTACCCGCTTCAATGTCGTCGGCCAGGAGCGCCGGCTGCCGGGCAACACCGAAGGGGTGCTGTTCCGCATCATCCAGGAGGCGCTGACCAACGTGCACAAGCATGGCCGGGCAAAGATGGCGGAGGTCACGATGAACCTTCAGCCTTCACGGGTTTCGGTCGTGATCAAGGACGATGGCCAGGGATTCGATGTCGCCCGAACCGAGGCCAACCTGCACAAGAACAAGAACCTCGGGTTGCTCAGCATGCGTGAGCGGGCGGAGCTGGAGAAAGGGACCCTCGAGATTCGCTCCCAACCGGGCCGCGGCACCGAGGTCAAGGTCGAGGTCCCGCTGGCCAAGCATTAGCCGCCCGCACCGTTGAAGCTGTCGTTATCTCGTTTGTAAGACTGCGGGCGACTGTTACAGGCTCGTCAAAACCTCTTGTGCGTTCTTCGTCGGCCTGCGCGTTGATTTGAGCGCACGCCAGTGTGACACTGGGTCCGTTCGATCTACTCGCAAAGGAGGTGAATTAGCATGTTGACCAGCCTTTATCTGCGCCTCCGTGAGCTGCTCAATCGTGAGGAAGGGCAGGGCATGGTTGAGTACGCCCTTATTCTCGTCTTGATCGCGGTGGTCGTGATCGTAGTTCTGATTGTTCTCGGTAACCAGGTCAAGAACGTTTTCTGCAACATCTCGGGCGGCCTCGGCCAGTAACCACCCGTCACGCTTGGGAGCAACAAGAGAGAGCCTGCGCAAGCGGGCTCTCTTCCTTTTGGTTGGGCTCGCTGCTGGGCGGCAGGGCCGGGTGGACGTCCCGGTCACGAATCACCAAGTCGCGCAAGGAAGAGCACTCAGCGGTAGATACATGACCCGAAGGAGCGTCACGCCGTTGGAGCGATGACGCCGATTATCAGGAGGTGAGTCGATTGGCGACTGAGGTAAAGCCGAAGAGCAACCGCATCCTCTTGATCTTCGGTGTTTTCCTCGCCATCGTGGCGTTCGGAGGGGCCTTGCTCGTTGGGCGTACCTCGGGTGGGTCGGTATCCGTTGGAGGGGGGGCAAGGAATGTGCCGGCCGTGGTGGCCACCAAGGACATCCCGGCGTCGACCCAGATCACGGCGGACATGGTGACCGTTGTGCAGTTCTCGCAGGACCAGGCGCCGCCCTACGCGTTCCGGGCCAAGGACCTGGTCGTCGGTAAGTACGCGGCCATCCCGATCCATCTCGGTTCGGCGATCATCGACTACGACATCGTGGCCGATGCGGGCAGCGTGCAAGCGGCCAAGCAGGCGTTCCTGCCCATCCCGGCCGGCATGGTCGCCATGCAGATCCCGACCGGCGAGCTCGTCGGCGCCGGCGGTTACATCCAGCCGGACGACCGGATCGACGTCATCGTGACGGCGTCGATCTATCCGAAGGGTACCAATCCAGCGGATGCGAAGCCGTACACCAAGACGACCTTCACCAACCTTCACATTATCCGGGTTGGCCCGGCTGGCGCGGCGAACACCCGTGGGATTTCGTCGAGCTTGACCGTGATCGTGACCCTGAAGCAGGCTGAGGACCTCAAGTTCTTGCTCGACAACACCAACTACAAGTACGTCCTCAAGTCGGTCAAGGACTACGATGTGCCAGACGCCGATACGTCGGCGACCACCGACCAGAGCTTCATTCAGACCTTCCGCCTCCGCTAGACGCTACAGGAAAACGTTGACAGGTACCCCGCGAAATCGGAAGATTTCGCGGGGTGCCGTCTTTAGCGAGATGACCGCATGAGCGAGCAAATCAAAGTCCTGATCGTGGACGACATTCAGAGCACGCTGGACAACCTCCAGAAGCTGCTCTCCTTCGAGCCCGACATCCAGGTGGTGGGCACCGCCGCCAACGGCAAGGAAGGAGTCGAGCAAGCCAAGAAGCTGGCGCCGGACATCGTCCTGATGGACGTCAACATGCCGATCATGGACGGGATTCAGGCGACCGAGACCCTCGCTCAGGAGGTTTCCGGCTCTCCCGTCATCATCATGTCGGTCCAGGGCGAGCGGGACTACCTGCGCCGGGCGATGCAATCCGGCGCCCGTGAGTTCTTGATCAAGCCCTTCAGCGGCGACGAGCTAATCGCCAGCATCCGGCGTGTCTACCAGCTGGAGCAGAAGAAGGAATCGTTCCTGGCCAAGACCACCGCGGGGACAGAAAAGGCACCGGCCGCCCCGCCGGACGGCGAGACCAAGCAACGGGCGGAACGCGGCCAGGTCTTCTTCTTCTATTCGGGCAAGGGCGGCGTCGGCAAGTCGCTGGTCGCCGCCAACCTCGCCGTGTCGATGGCCAACGAGACCAAGGGGAAAGTCGCCCTGGTCGATCTCGACCTGCAGTTCGGCGACATCGGCGTCCTGCTCAACCTGGACCATTCCCAGGGGATCACCGACCTGATCGAGAACATCGACCACATGGACCAGGAGTTCATCCGGGAAATCATGGTGGACGGCCCCTTCGGCATCAAAGTCCTCCTGGCGCCGATCAGCCCCGAACTGGCCGACCTGGTCACCGTCGACCACGTCCGGCGGATCTTCGGCGAGCTGCGCAAGATGTTCGACTACATCATCGTGGACAGCAGCGCCCACCTTGGCGAGATCAACCTCGAGGTGCTCGACCACGCGGACCGCGTGGTGGTCGTGACCTCGCTCAGCATCCCGGCGATCAAGAACACCAAGCTGGCGCTGAAGATCTTCGACTCGCTGTCGATCTCCCCTGACCGCGTGGTGCTGCTGCTCAACAAGTCGGACGCGCACTCGGAATTCAACAAGGAGAGTGTGGAGGCGAACCTCCGCTTCCCGATCGCCGGCCAGATCCCGAACGATCCCAAGCTGGTGATCAACTCGATCAACCGCGGCAATCCCTTCGTCACCACCCATCCCGAGTCCGAGATCAGCCAGCGGATCCGCGAACTCGTGGCCAAGCTCCTGCCGACGCCGGCGCCGACGCCCGAGGCGGAGAGCGCCGAGAAGAAACCCCGCAAGGGTCTGTTCGCCCGCCGTTAGGAAGGATGAGATGAGTTCTCGGGCTACGGCCCGCCCTGTCGTGCTACGGTCCGTGATGGGCGCGCGTCCATTTGTGGCGATTGACGGGAGGGTCTGAGCCGAATGGGGCTCCTCGACCGCGTCCAGAAACAGCAGGGTCCGGACCCCAACGCGGCACCGGAGGGATCGTTCGTCCCGCAGGCCGGAACGGGCCCGGTGCGCCAGGCGCTCGCCGCCACCGTCCGCGCCCGAACGCCCTTCGAGCAGCAGGCGGAGCGCGTCAAGAACCGTCTCCAGGCGCGGCTGATCGAGAACATCGACGAGGGGGAAGACGAAGACCGCGCCCAGCGAGCGGAACGCATCACGGAAGCGCTCAACGCCGTGGTCGCCGAGATGGGCCTCTCCCTGACGAAGCCCGAGAAGGCGCGCCTGCTCGACTCCGTGTTGAACGACTTCCTCGGGCTCGGCCCGATCGAGGCCCTGATCAGCGATCCAACGATCACCGAGATCATGGTCAACGGGCCCGACCAGATCTTCGTCGAGCACAAGGGCAAGCTGACGCTGTCCAACGTGCAGTTCGAAAGCGAGGACCAGTTGCGGCGGGTCATCGACCGCATCGTCTCGACCATCGGGCGGCGCATCGATGAGGGGTCGCCGATGGTCGATGCCCGGCTCAAGGACGGATCCCGCGTCAACGTCATCATCCCGCCGCTCTCGCTCAACGGGCCGATCCTGACCATCCGAAAGTTCTCCAAGACCCCCTACCAGGTCAGTGACCTGATCAAGTTCGGGAGCTTCACCGAGCCGATGGCCTACTTCGTCAAGGCATGCGTGCGGTCACGCCTCAACATGCTGGTGTCCGGTGGCACCGGCTCCGGCAAGACGACCACGCTCAACGTGCTGTCCAGCTTCATCCCCGAGGAGGAGCGGGTGGTGACCGTCGAGGACGCCGCCGAGCTCCAGCTGAACCAAGAGCACGTTGTAACACTTGAGTCACGGCCGGCGACGGTCGAAGGCCGCGGCCGGATCGCCATCCGCGACCTGGTGGTCAATGCCCTCCGGATGCGCCCCGATCGGATCGTGGTCGGCGAGTGCCGCGGCGGCGAGGCGCTCGACATGCTCCAGGCGATGAATACGGGCCATGACGGATCGTTGACGACTATCCACGCGAACTCGCCACGCGACAGTTTGAACCGTCTAGAAACGTTGGTGTTGATGGCGGGCGCAGAATTGCCGTCCCGGGCGATCCGGGAGCAGATCTCATCCGCCATAAACGTCATCGTGCAGCAGAGCCGCTTGCGGGATGGGTCGCGCAAAGTCATCGCCGTCAGCGAAGTGCTCGGGCTGCACGGCGACCAGATAAAGGTGCAGGACATTTTCGTGTTCAAGCAGACAGGCGTCAGCGAAGACGGCAAGGTGCACGGCTACTTCACGGCCACCGGCATCATTCCGAAGTATTTCGACCATTTGCAGTCGTCGGGCGAAGGCGTGTCCAAGGATCTCTTCACGCCAGTGCCGGATCCTGAAGGAAAAGGAGGCAACTAAGTGTCCATCCAACTCGTCTTCGCGGCCATGGCAGCGATCGGCGCCCTGATCGTGGTGATGGCCCTGATGTCGAACCGGCAGGCGTCGAGCGAGACCGACCTGCACATGGACTCCTACAACCCCGAGGGCGCCCCCAAGAAAAAGGGTGGCTTCTTCGAGAACTTTACCGAAGGCCTCAACAAGAGCATGACCCGCAACAAGGGCGGGCGCTCGTCGCGCCTGACCGAGGAACTGGCCAAGGCTGACCTCAAGCTCCGCGTCTCGGAGTACGTCATGCTGATCATCGGCCTGATCGTTCTCCTCTGCGCCGTTCTCTTCCTGCGCTTCCACAACCCGATCCTGGCTCTCGTCGGGATCCCCGCCGGGTACTTCCTTCCCGGGTTCTTCCTCAAGTTCCGCCAGCGCCGCCGGCTCAAGGCCTTCAACAACCAGCTGGGCGACACCATCGTCCTGCTGTCGAACGCGCTCAAGGCGGGCTACTCGTTCGCCCAGGCCATGGCGACCATCGCCAAGAGCTCATCGCCGCCGATGGCCGACGAGTTCAGCCGAGCGGTCCGCGAGATGAACCTTGGTGTCTCGGTAGATGACGCTCTGCAGCACATGGTCAAACGGATCGAATCCGAAGACTTCGACTTGATGGTCACCGCGGTGCAGATCCACCGCGTGGTCGGTGGCAACCTGGCCGAGATCCTGGACACGATCGCCTTCACCATCCGCGAACGCATCCGGATCCAGGGCGAGATTCGGACCCTGACCGCGCAAGCGCGCGCCTCGGGCTACATCATCACCGGCCTGCCGTTTGCGCTGGCCCTGATCCTGACCTTTATCTCTCCCAGCTATATCACGCCCCTCTTCCACGAATGGCTCGGCTACGTCCTGATCGGGATGGGCCTGGTCTCGATCGCGATCGGCTACGGCATCATCTCGAAAATCACGAACATCCAGGTGTAGCGAATGAGCATATTTACCATCGTCTTCGCCTTCCTGGCCTTCAGCGGCATCATCATCGCGATGCAGGCCGTC
>Ga0070697_100000652_pt1 | contig 26194 bp, 18 predicted proteins | sample KBSK1501metaG_FD_65475 | JGI IMG/M metagenome (GOLD analysis project Ga0070697, IMG submission 65475) | Corn, switchgrass and miscanthus rhizosphere microbial communities from Kellogg Biological Station, Michigan, USA - KBS K1-50-1 metaG | ecosystem: Host-associated > Plants > Roots >...
CCGCTGGCGTCCGGATCGCGCCGCAGGTAACCGAAGTACTGCATCATCACAAACATCTCGTTTCGCTTCGCGCTTACGAAACGTCCGTCTTCCGCAATGCTCCTGAGCACCTCAGCTCGCGTCGCACCGTTAGCTAAACTACTCACCAGCGCCTCGCGCTCGTTCGCCGAGAAGTCCACTCCCGTGTGACTGATTAATGCGTCAACGTATTGACTGCTGCTCAGCCCATCATACGCAGCGCGGAAGTCCGGCCGCCGGTGTAAGCAACATCGAGCGAGGTAATGGTCGCGCCGGTGTTGTTGGTAAACTTCGCGCCGAAGAGGGGGATGAGCGTGCCGCTCCGCAGTTCACCGAGCGCGCGGTCGGTACTAGCGGCCGACCCCGTAACTATAAATATCTCCGGTGGTGCTGCCACCGGTGTCCACTGCATATTGTTCATTGTCTCGCGCGCCGCCGCCCGTTTCGGTGATGTACCAACCTGTGGGAAGCGTCGTATTCGTCGTAGAGCCTGCCGTATTTGAGAGCGTGTCAAAATTCTCAGCGGCGGGCGAGCCAATTGTAGTTAGGCTCACGGCACCGGAGCCGGTATCAGCAAGCGCGGTTCTCTCGACCAACCGACTGAGAAAACTGCTTGACGGAAGCACTAATGACAGAACGACGAGAAACACAAAGAGCGTCGCAAGGCTTGTACGAACTGAGACAAACTGGTTCTTCAGTGACATGGATTTGGGGCGTCTCCTAAAATTTTAGATTGCAATAGGGCCGAAGGATGCACCCAGGCAGGTGCAGCCGGCATCATGAGCAGGTGGAAATTCCTGCTTTCGGAAGAACACAAACGGACGGAATCAGATTATTACTACCTAATCTTCAGCGACGGATCGCCAAAGAAAATCCAGGTGCGTTTCACGTCGATGTCGAAAGTTGAACCCTTGGCGATCTTGATCGCATCACCGAGCGCCATGGGCGAACCGGAGTAAAGCTGGGTATATAACTCCTCTCCCATCTCATGCTGTCCCTGGGCAATGGTTAAGCCGGAGGACGCAAAGGCCGCGACCGCGCCCCCGTTAGGCGCTTTCAGCATCGCTTCAGATAGCGACAGCAGGCTCGGATCCTGGAAGTAGCCGTTCAGGCAGTCCATCACCACCACGAAGGAAAGTTTGTTGGTTCCATTGGTCAATAAGAGAGCATCCGGAGACGTAAACAACGAGGCGCCGGTCCACACGTCCACACTTCCATGTCCTGAGTAACCGACCAGGGCGGGTCCTGCATTGAAGCCGTTAACGATGTCAGCCTTGGTTAGCGGCTGAGACGGAGTTCCCGGCGGCTGCGGTGCGCGGTTAAGTCGCTGCACGCTCATACTGGCAGGCAGCAAACTTTGAAACACATCGTTTGTCGTGGCGAAACCAAAAATATTAAACGGATCTTCATCAGCCACCAGCATGGCGCTTTGTGGCTGCGACTGCGGCACAAAATTGACTATCTTGGAAACAATCAGACTAGCCTCGGCCGCGCTCCTGAAGGGCAAACGGCCTACCGGAATATCCGAAATGCCATCGGGAGAATCACCGGGTCCGCCGTGGAAGTCTGCCACCCAGTCATCGGTAGCGGCTTCGCTGTAGGTTGCATCCACCAGCTTCGTGGGCACGAAATCGAAGTCGCCGCCGGCGATACCGAAGTAGTTTCGCGGATCAAGGGAAGCGTCCCCGGCAAATATTATGTAGAGCGGCTTAGTGACCCAGTTTGTCGAAGTCAACGCATACTCGAGAAAATCCTTGATTGCCTGCGGCCCGTGAGCGCCATAACTAAATTCATCGTAGACGTCGTCAACGTCAACGACCGCCGCAATCTTGCCTTCGCTTTGTCTCTTATTCACGAGCGGCGCCATGCTCGCAATAAAATTCTTGTGAGCGATGATCAGGAAATTAGCGCCGCTGGTGATGGTAGGCGACAGATCTCCCTGATTAAGACTTGAAGGCTGACTCAAGGAGAGCGCGGCCGGCTGATCAAATTGCCCCTGCGGAAATGCGTACAACAATCGCTGGGCTTTGGAGCGAGATTCGATCGGTGGCACCGTGATCGCATATCCCAATGGACTCGTCTCGGAAGGCGGTTTGCTAATGCGGACGTTCAAAGGATCCGTGTAATCGATCAGTCGTACCGACGACGCTGAAAAACCGTCCACCTTTATAGTTTGAGTACCGCGCAGATTGAATTTCAGGGAGTTGGTGTCAGCCTTAAAGCTATGCGGGTAGGTTAACCGAATATAATCGACAATGCAGACTTCCCCCGTTGATGTTTTCGTAAACGTCAGGCTGTTGTTTCCATTTTGAAGTAGCGCTATCGGAATCGAGTAGGTCCGCACGGGGTGTTCGAGGGGGGCGAAGTCCAGCGATCCAATCGTGACGCCGTTAAAAGACACGCTGACTGAATGGCTGGCGCCGGTCTGTGTATTCAAAACTCCCTGCAAGGCAAATTCAAGCGTCGCTGGCTTTGGGGTGGCCAGGTCAGGATTTGAAACCACCAACGTCTGCGTAACCGGTGGTACAACCGGTGGTGACGGAGTGGAAATCACGCGTCCGAAGAAGTTTTCCTCATCGCCATTCAACAAGCTGGAGAAATAGACGAGGCGCTCCTTAATCTGAATTGTGTAATCATAATTTGGCTGCGCTGCAGCGGCAGCAACCAGGGCATGGCTGTGCTCCTGTTTTGGTTGGCGCTTGAGAGTGCGTCGGGTCCGTTTGCGAGCACGCGAGCGTTTGTGCAGTTGACGGGAAGTTTTGAAAGCCGGCTGCGGCAAAGGCGTCGCGAGCTTTGGCGCGGGATTGATGGCCGAGGGCGCTGGCTTAAACAAAGCCATTGATTCAGGCGTATTAATGCCACGATCGTTTGTAGTTGAGTCCTGATCATGTTTTGCTGCAGGCGAGTCACTGGCAACCGGACCCGCATCGCCAGGCTTAGCAAGCTCAGTCGAATAATCAGGACGCGCATTGACGGGGTCTAAGTTTGCTAGCGACGAATTCGACGTCGCACGCTCTTTGGCCTCACGCTGGTCGGGCGCATTGCGAGGTTCCAGTGATCCCATCAAATAACTTAGGTCGTTCTGTACCCAACTATAGAAGATCGGATCACTCAGCACCGGGCTCCTGGATGTTGTCCCGTTATTCACCTGCGGATCAGTAAAAGGCGTAGGCGAAGGCACAGGGGGCGGAGGTGGATCGCCGTCGAGTTGAATTCCGCCAATGACGCGTTTACCGGGAGTTGTTCCCGCGATCAGGTAATAGATGTGCTTGTCGGTCGTAGGTGTATCGACACCGCTTCCATAAAACTCAATGTAGTCGCTGCTGCCAAACTGGCCGGTCACCTGGCTCGTATTGATCGCCACTTCATTTGCTTCAACAAACAGCCGCAGGTTCCTGATGTCAACGACGGGGTTGAATCCGGCAGCGACCATCTGTGGCTGCGTGACTCGATACCAGCCGTCTCTATTGATCGCGATCTTAAGCGCAGTCTGCGAGGCAATTTCCCACTGCGTTTCAATGGTGTTGGGCGCGAGATTCGTCTGCTGCGCCTGCTCAGCCGGGTAACGTTTTTCAAACGTGTCCGTGCTCTCGTTCGCTGCCGCGCTCAGCGCGTCCGGCGCCTGGTCAAACTCAGAAACAACCTTGCTACTGATGGGAATGATGGCGTTGTGAAGTTTCGTCGCGCCGTCAACATTCACCGACTCGATGAAGTACGTCGCATCCGCGGAACCACTGTGATCAAACCAGGCATACGAATAGCCGGCACGTCTTTGCTCCGGCGCGCCCGGCGCGAACAGCGCGCCTGGAATGATCTCTTTGTTAGCGCGCGTGCGCCGGCCGTCTTTTACGCGATAGATGTTGAACCCAAGATTGTCGGCAACCGAGTTGGTAGTCCATCGCAAGAGAACTCCCGTCCTGGTCGCGGTTGCGCTTAACGATGTCAGGGTCAGCTCACTGTCTTGGGAATTCGTCGGAGGCGCTTTTGATCCAGTGGAGTTAGTCGCAGGTTTGGCCGGAGACGCGATCGCGAACGCACAACCGGAGAGGACTACCGCAAAGGAAACGGATGAAGCCAGCAGGCGTCGAGCCAGGCCCAAACGTGTGGAACAACACATCATTGCGCGCTGAGTTGAAAACGAGACGACTAGACGGTGTACAACTGTTGCAAAGTATTATCGGGATCGGGCTGCTGCGGGCATTTTATACCACATTTCCCACCGCAGACAGTAGGCTCGAAGAGGAGAGACGAAGGTTAATTCTCAGTAGCCAAAATCATCAGCGCCTGGCGACTGCTTGCTGAATTTACGGTGTCATCCGTACCAACTGACTATTGAGTACCGCTCGCCATCGGTCACCGGAATGACTTCGTGGGTAACCTCTGAACGGAAGGCGACCAATGTACCGGCCTCACAGGCAAGCCGGCATTCAGCGCCGCTACGCCAATCGGAAAAGACGAGTGAGCCACCACAATAAGCGTTCGGCTCAGGTCGTTCCGATTGATTGTTTAGAAAAATACTCACCGAGATTCGCCGCGACCGGTCCGTGTCGAGCCGCACCAGTCCGGTGTTGCCGTCCTGGTGGGCAACGAAGAAGTCTCCAACCCGGTAGCGTAGAAACTGCGGATCTTCGCAACGGCTGAGGCTGACCTTAAAGTACTCTTCGATTTTTTCGCGATAAGCCGTCAGTCACCGTACGACATACTCGACGGTCTCAGGTGAAGGCATGAGCCGCGCAACCTTACGAACCCTCTCATCAACCGAGCCTAAGTTGTCTTTCGCGTAAGTCAATGCTGGGCTGCTCGACGAACGGCGCATTTCGACTATCAACTCGCAGCAAGTCTCGACATCGAAGAAGCTGTGGGCAAGGTGCAAGTCGAACCCAGATTCTGCGATAGCCTTCATCACCTGTTCACTATTTCGAGAAAATGGTTGCCCTAAAGAATACCGCCAGCACGAGCTCAACGATCGCGCTGGCGGAATTCTGCCTACAGCTACTGCTCCTGATTACCTTGGAAAGCGATCGCGGTATTCACCACTGACGATGAATGCCTTAACCATCTCCGCTTGTTCAAAGTTGCCGTTGAACTGGTTCAGCTTGTTCAGCCAGAACGCGAAGCCACTCGCATCCGCATCGCGACGCAGGTAACCGAAGTATTCCATCATCACAAACGTTTCGTTGAACTTCGCACTGACGAAACTACTATTCTCCGCAATGCTCCTGAGCGCCTGTGCTCGCGTCATTGAGCCTGCACCGAGTCCACTCAACAGCGCATCGCGCTCCGTCGCAGTGAAGCTCACTCCGGTGTGCGAGATCAACGTGTCTACATAATCTGCGTTCGACAAATTGTCGTACGCCGCGTGGAACTCCGCCCGGTTGACGAAGCTGTTAACAAACGCTGTTGTGTTCGCTTCCAGCAAGTCTTGCCAGCCGTCTTTATTCACCTGCACGCCCTGTCCGACCGTTCGTGTATCAGGCATAAAGTGTGCAAAATCTGGACGAGCTCCGTAAGCAGCCCGGTAGAGTCCATCCACCAGTCCGCCGGTTCGCTGGAACTCAATCGAGAGGAAGTACGCAGCCGAAACGTTCACGCGTTTCCGCTCGATGCAGTTTTGGTCAGAGCCACAGCCGATTATCTGATCGCTCCAGAAGTTGAAGCCGGCTTCATCCGGTTCGCGATTCAGGAAATCGACGTAGTGCTGACGCACGAAGTACTCTGGAGTATCTAAAGGATTGACCAAGCCGCTACTCGCCGCGGTCGCGCTGAAGGTTGCTTCCGTGGCTTGTCCAACCTGACTGAACGAACGCTCAGCAGGACTGAAGCTGTAGTTAGCTCGCGAAGGCGTGACTGTATAGAAGCCGTTGGTCTCTACATTGTCGAAGAGATAGACGCCGTTCGCGTCGGTGATGAACTTGCGGTTCTGCGTGCCGCTTAATTTCACCACCGCCCCTGCAACCGGATTGCCCTGGTCATCGACGATGCGACCGGTGATTACGCCAGGCGCGGCAGTCGGCGCTACAGTGGAGTTGAGGGTCCAGGGCGAGAACGCCGTGACTCCGGTTCGCTCTACCCAGAAGTTTGAGTTATTCGTGGTGCAACCCGCGGCGCAATCGCGCGAGGTCGCAGGATTTGGCCGCCAACCAGGTGTCGGCAATGTGACGTCGAAGCGCCATAGGTTCAGTAACGTCGGGTCATTTCCGTTCAACTCTGCCGGCAGATAATGCAAACGTATCGTGCCCGTGAAGCCGGCGGCACTTGGCGTGATCGTGTAAGTCCGCTGCACGGCAGTTGGGAAACCCTGTGCACCGGTGGGCACTGACCGCGCCAAATCTACGACGATGTTAGCGGGCGCAACACCGGCCGTCACCTGAATCGTATTGAAAGGATTGCCGAAGCTCAGCGCCGCGCCGCCGCTGACGAAACCGTTACGCTGCACTCGTCCATTAACGTCCGAAGTGCCGGTCGAGCTACCGCCCAACGGCTGCGTCAGCGTCTTGGTCGCGGCCACGGTAATGTCGGTCGTTCCCAGGGCCAGAACGGCATTGACCGTGTTGTCGTTATTCATGGCCAGGCCGTTTCCGTTGCCGTTCGTCAGACTATTGAAGGTCGTCGCGGTGGTGCCGCCGATGGCCTGGCCCACGCCGCCGTCAAAAGTCACGGTGCCCGCTCCCGGCGTAAACGCGCCGCCGTTGTTCGTCCAGTTGCCGGCCACGGTGATCGCGGTCGCGGTACCCGCCGCAAAAATACCCTGGGTCAGCGTCACATTGCCGTTGATATCCAGCGAAGTCGTGCTACCCCCCACGGTCACAGCTATGCCGATCGTCTTGTTCACGGTGAAGTTGTCGAAAGTCTGACTGGCTGCCGTGCCGTTGATGCTCTGAGCAGCACCACCATTGAAGTTCACCGTATTGCCATTGGCAGTAAACGTGCCGCCGTTGTTAGTCCAATTCCCGGACACGTTCATCGTAGTGCCGTTGGTACCTTGCAATGTTTGGCCGCTATCGATCTGCACATTGTTGAAGGTGCTGCTGCTGATGAACGTACCTCCCTGAATGCGCAAGAGCCCGCTTACCGTAAGCGTGCTGCCGACGGCTGTCGCATTGCCGGTTCCGGTGTGATTAATTGTCAGATTGTTGAAGGTAGTGTTACCTGACAGCGTCTGGGTATTGTTGTTGCCATCGAAGATCACTGTACCGGTGCCGCCGGTAAAGGTTCCCGTGTTGGCCCAGTTATTGGCGACGGTGATGGTGGTGGCCGTACCGGCAACCAGGGTCCCAGCCGTAAGCGTCAGGCTGCCATTGATATCGATGGCCGTCGTGCCGCCCGCGCCGGTCAAACTATTCGCCTTATTAATGACGATGTCGTTGAACGTCTTGGTGGCCAGAGTGCCGTTGATGTTTCCTGCATTGGCGCTGTCGAAAGTTATGGTGGCAGGGGGCGTAAAAGTAAAGCCCGTATCCTCGGTGAAGCTGGCGCCAATATTCAGGGTGGCGGGAGCGGTAAATGTACCTGCAGTCAACACCAGACTGCCGTCAAGATCGAGGGCCGTGGTGCTGCCGCCGGTGCTTAGGATTTGGCCCGGTTTGTTGACAGTGATGGTAAAGAAAGTTTGAGAAACCGCCGTGCCGTTAATGCTTTGTGGTGCCGCGCCGCTGTTGAAAGTGACGTTGCTCGTTCCGGGAGTGAACGTGCCGCCATTGTTGGTCCAATTTCCCGGCAGACCTATGTTCGTGATGGTGCCTGCCGCAAAAATGCCTGCGGTCAGCGTCATACCGCCATTGAGAGTAAGCGTCGTGGTGCTGCCGGCGCCGGTAAGCGACCCGCCGCTCTTGTTGACGACGAAATTGTTGAATGTCTGAGTCGCTGCGGTCCCGTTCAGACTGCTCGCGGTACCGGTGTCGAAGGTCACGGTGCCGGAACCCGGTGTGAACGTGCCTCCGTTATTTGTCCAATTGCCGGCGGCCGTGATGTTAGCTCCAGCCGTCAGTGTGCCGGCCGACAACAACGCATTTCCGTTGATGTCCAGCGTTGCCGGTGCGGTAAACGTGCCGAGTGTCATCGTGAGGTTATTGGTCACGACGGTGGTCGTGCTGCCGCCGGTGCTCAAGATATTACCTTTGTTGACGACAAAGTTATTGAACGTCTGACTCGCGGCAGTGCCGTTGATTACCTGAGCGCCGCCACCATCGAACGTGATGGTGCCGGTATTAGGTGTAAACGTGCCGCCGTTGTTGGTCCAATTGATAGCTTCGTTGATGTTTGCTCCCGCGCTCAAGGTACCGCCATTCAGCGTAGCGTTCCCGTTGATATCCAACGTGGCGGGTGCGGTGAAAGTCCCGGCCGTCATTGTTAAATCATTCGTCACCGTGCTGGTCACACTGCCCCCAGTGCTCAGGGTGCTGCTCTTGTTGACGATGAAATTATTGAATGTCGTACTGGTGGCGGTGCCGTTAATTAGCTGAGCGCCCGCGCCGTTGAAGTTCACCGTGCCACTATTATGGGTAAAGGTGTTGGCTGAATCGCGGGTGAAGTTGCCGGCGAGATTCAGGGTGCCGGAAGTAGACGTGAACGTGCCGCCATTCAGGTGCAAGTTATCGTCGCCGGTAAAGGAAATCGTGTTTGAGTTGGTGGCCACTCCGGTCGCCATGAACATGCCGTCGCCGGTGCCCAGGTTGGACGTATTGCTGGCGATAGTGGTTCCATTGAGCACCAGGTTGAGAATGAAATTAGCGTTGTTCCCGTTGTAATAGATGCCGCCACCGTCGCCTCCTCCGGAGCTGTCACTGTTGGCGGTATTTCCCGTGAGCGTCACATTTGTAAGTGTGACCGTCCCGGTTTTGGGTGTCGTGGCGCTGTTTCCCCCGGAATCGACCGCGATACCACCGCCATTATTCTTGGCAACATTTCCTGATCCGGCCTGACCAATGGTACCCGCCGTCATGGCAAAGCCCGCCGGGTTATCGTTGGTGTTGAGCGTCCAGGTATCAAAGACGCCGCCACCATTGACTGCCGTGTTGCTGGTGATATCCACGGGTGTCGTATTGCCGACGGTCATATTCCCAAACAAGTTATAGATACCGCCGCCATTCCCGCTGTTATCATTGTTGTTATCGGCAACATTACTGGCGATGGTAGTGCCGTTGATTGTTACTGTCGAGAGCGCATTTGTGGATGGCGTGCGGGCTGTACTCCAGATGCCGCCGCCGTCGCCGTTTGAGGTGTTACTCGAAATAGTCCCGCCCGTGATCACAATATTAGGAGAATTCGCGATCGCGATTCCGCCACCGCGAAGTGCGGCAAAATTATTTCCGTTAATGTTTGTGGTTGTGATGGTAACGCCAGTGCCGCCGGCCGTTTGAATACCGCCGCCTTCACCCGCGTTCGCCGGAAAATTAGCGACGGGATTGAACTGACTACTGTTGCCGGAGATCGTGCTCCCGCTCACCGTCAGCGTGCGGGCGGGGGCAGCGTCTGCTTCACCGTCGTAACAGATACCGCCGCCTTTGGTGTGATAGGAAAGATTATTCGAAATGGTGCTGGTATTGACCGCCAACGCGCCATTGACGTTCTTGATCCCGCCACCCTGACCAGCAGCAAAGTTCTGCGTCAGCGTGACGTTCGTCATGGTTAACGTGGCATTCGACGCAGCTAATGTGATCCAGTTTACGCCCCAAAACACAATTCCGCCGCCTTCGTGAAAGAAGCTGTTTACCGTACCCGGGTTGTTGTCGGGATCGTTCTCCGGCGATTTCCCATTGCGGATTGTCAAGCCAGTCAAGGTTACGTTTATCGGAACGCCGCCCCCACTGGCGCCGCAATCATTCACACCCAGTACCCGGTCTATGCCGTTACCGTTAGTCGGGGTAGTAGCGGCCGTGGTCCCCGCCTGAATAATCGGATTCCCAGTCCCCACGATCGTCACGGAATTATTGCCAAGATCGAGATCACCACCGCCCTCGATAAAGCCGCCGCAAAAGAAAAACTCATTATCGAAGGTCTTCGCATCACCCTGAATCGGACCGGCAGACAATGATAAAGTGTAGGTTCCGGCCGGCAGATTAATCTGGTTAGGACCAGCCGTCGCATTGGACTGAATTGTCGCCCCGCGCAAACTGCAGTTTCCTACGACACACGTCGTGTTGTCGGCTGTGGTGGTGACGTTGAAAGTCGCCAGAGGTGCCGCCGGGATAACTGTAGGTTCGGATTTTCCTGACTGCATCAGGACCAGTCCATCACGGGTGCCGACGTTCACTTTCATAGCAATGGCAGCCTGCGGAGTATTTGCCACGTCGATAGTGATCGCATCAGGTCGAGCTTCAAACGCCGCGGAGTTGGTAGCACCCTTTCCAGCATCGCGCAGAGCTTCGTTTTGCTGCCCAAGTACCACACGAAGTTTGTTGTTGACGGAATCTACCAGCAGCAGATCGTCAGTGATACCGTTCGAAAGATTGGCTCCAATCATCTGGGTGGCGCCGGAAGATCCCTGCAGACTGGCCGCCTCAACCCACGCTGCGGCCTGATTCCTGACGACTAACGACTTCATAAAACTCTTGAGTCGCGCTGTGCCCTCTATATCTGTCCGCGGCACTAATCGACTCTTGATGGCTTTCTGCTCTTTTTCGCTATAAGGACGACGGTCGAGGACGCCATTCGTAAGAATCCGAATCGATCCGTCATCGACAAGTACTGCAATGCTCTGCCGGTTTTCACGATCCCAGATAAAGTTGCCGACCTGGATCGCGCGTGCCGGGCTCGAGAGTTCAGCCACCTCAACACGGTCAGACCCATTGGGCCCCCAGCCCGGATGCGCAATAACGACATGACGTCCCGCTGCGACTACGACATCGGGTATGGGCCGTTGATCAACTACGCCGGCCGTAATCGCGCTCGCTGCCTCCGGCAGGCCGATGGTTGAGGGTGTCGCTCTCCACGTGGCGTTTTCATTTGAGTACACCAGAAGCTGTGCGCCTGCGGCTCCCTGAATGCCAATCATCAAATCTGTCGTGCCCTTCCACCAGTCGATGTTGGCGGCAAACATCGCAGTCACCGCGCCGGGTACGACCAGTGAATCAGCTTCACGCAAGTTGCCCGCCCCATCGCCGAGGTAAAACGAAACGGCATTGCCGCCGCGAGCGGCGATAACAATGTCTTTGTACCCATCGTTGTTGAAATCACCAATGCTGAGAAAGTCAGGCGAGACTTGCGTTTGCGTAGTGCCAACCTCTGCGCGGAAAGGTGAAGGGTAACGCGACTCAAAAATCGCGGCAGATGTTTCCGGGAGCGTGGGAGCAAATGATTCACTGTTGGAACGATGCAGGGCGATCGCGCCCTGCCCGAAAGCTGAATAGCCCGCAACTAGATCAGGAAATCCGTCCCCGTCGAAATCTGCTGAGGCCAATGCCACGGGTCGGCCGGCAGCGGCGGCGGCACCGACCAAAGTCCGCGCCCCTCCCTTGAGCGCGCTGGTTGCATCGCGCCCGTTCTGAAAGTTCACCCACGGATTACCGCGTCCGGCGGCTTCAACCGTTACTTCATCTCTTAATGCCACCACGCGAGGACTGGTCACTTGCGCCGCTGGCGTGCCGGTGCCGGAAGCTTCTGAACTCCGCGAACTCACCAGTACAACGACCGTGAGAACTACCAGGGCCAATATGATTATTGTCGGAGTCCAGAGTTTTGTTGTTGGGCCTTGCATGCGTGATCTCCCTATTGAGTATTGCTGGCGAGAAACAGGACTATCACCTTGCGGGAGGTGATTCCAAAAACGCTGAAAGAAGCTGAAAAAAGTAGGCGCTGCAGGATGCGTGAGAATCAAATTACGCAGCATCGACAGCGCCTGCCGGCCATTTATAAACTATTCCTGTTTGGCGCGCTAGGTTCGCGGTGGAAATACTCCCTGCAACGCAATACAAAAATTCAACACTAAGTACGGTGACAGGTTGTTGTGCGGCAACCCTCCCCCGGTCGGCGCAATAGCAAGCGGATTCATCATGACATCCGGATTGGTCGCGGCCGGAGCATAACGTCGTGCGGCATTGCTGCCGGCCGAGAAATTGCCACTGGGGCTTTGTTGCGTACTTTGTGTATTGCTCCCCATCTCCGAATGAGAGTGAGAAGGAATTTCTGATTCCAACAGGGTCACAGTCTCCTCGCCACCAGTTTCCCCAAGGTCGTGAAGCGAGAGCCCTGGCCCCTGGCCCGGATGCATCGGGTGCCTCCCCTGCAAATCGGGTAGGGCAAACGTGCTCTTTCCGTCACCGCCATAGGTGGTACCAAGCAGCGAAAACAGCGCGGTGTTTTGGCTAAGTGGCAGTAATTGACCGTTGCAAAACGCCCAGCCCTTGGGAGCGAAGTTAAATCCAAATATTCTTATCTCGGCAACAAATGGGTCAGCCATTAGTTCTTCCTTTCGTTTTCGGAGCAGCTATGCAAGGCGGTTTAGTTTTGCGACGGGAAAATTCCCTGCAGCGCGATGATATAGTTAAGTACCAGGTACGGCTGCCAATTGAGATGAGCCTGTGACCCGCCGACATTACCAATTGACCCGGGCGCCATCGCAGCGTTCTGGGTGGGTTCGTACGGGTTTTGTGTTGAAACAGCAGGGGTGGCGCCCGCAGGACCGCCTGCCAGGTTAGAGCTCTGGCTGCTTCCTGCAAGCGTATGCACGTGCGTTGGCAGCTGGGAAATAGTAAGCGTGACGGCTTCTGAGCCGGCAGTTTCGCCCTGGGTATGACCGCCGCCCATGTGCATCGGCACTTTGGACTGAAGATTAGGTAAAGCAAAGGTGGTTTGACCGTTCCCACCGTACATTGTTCCAAGCAACGAGAACAGCGCCTGGTTTTGATTGATCGGAAGAAATTGGCCGTTACACAACGCCCAGCCTTTTGGGGCGAACACAAAGCTAACAATCTTAATTTCACCTAAGAATGGCGATGACATTTTTGTCTCTCCTCATTTAGTCGACGGGTGACGATACAGCGTATTGTCAACTCCGAGCCTAATGTTTTAGGTTTGGCTCGGAAAGACACCGAACAGCGAAATGATGAAATCAACGCAGAGGTAGGGAGCGAAATTGTCGTGCGGCTGGCTACCTCCTGTTGGTCCCACAAGCGTCGCCTTCATTGCTATGGGCGCGGCCACGGGCGGATCAGCGTAAAGTTGAGTACCCGATGACGCATAGAAATTTCCGGCGGGGCTTGATTGTGCCCCAACTGCGCTATTGCAGAGCAATGGGTGGTTGTGAATGGGTATCTGTTGCACCGTCAGTGTTATCTGTTCAGCACCGCCGGTTTCAGCGAGGATCTTCCCGTTGCCCTGGTGAACGGGAATGCGGCCACGGAGATCTGGCAGAGCAAAAGTTTCTTGCCCATCGCCTCCGTAGGTTGTCCCAATTAAGTTAAAGAGCGTCTCGTTCTCAGAAATCGGCAGCAGCTGGCCCTCACAAAACATCCAGCCAGCGGGAGCAAAGTTCCCAGCGAAGATTCGGATTTCGCCAACATATGGTTCGCCCATTTTTTTCTCCTTCGGAATAACTGAACATGCGGTTACTGACGAGGAGTCAGCAAGATCTGTAGATGGATCCCAGACTCGAAAACCTACCTTTACTAGAAAATACTAGAAAAACTATCTGTGCAAGGAGAAAGAAAAAACTACCTGTGCAAGGAAAATAGAGTTTCAGTCTCGTAAAGGGCTGGCATTCTATCGCTAGTTTTTTTTTGTTTCAAGAGAAATTTCCGTAATAGTGAAAAAAGTCTTGTATTTTTTTTTCGACACGAGTAAATTGCACCTCCACTTTGACCAGTACAGTTCGACCGCGCCCAAAAGCCACCCAAAGGAGAATCGTCAGATGGCAACTTCGAGACGAAAATTTATAAAGGCAGGAGCTATAGGTGCCTTGTTCGCCGGAATTCCTTTAAAGGCGACTGCCAGGGAGTTCTTTGAACCTGCGGCAGGCGCGCTCATTACTAATAACGGAACCGTTGAAATTCTAGATATGCGGGCTTTTGAGCAGCACTTGAACAGTGAATTCCGCATTCATCATGACAATTCAAAGATTACTTCCGTCAAGTTAGTTGAAGTAAAGGATCTTAGATCCCGGTCCGCAAACACGGGCGGCACCAACCCCAAAGAGTGTTTTAGTGCGCTCTTCCGCGGCGCTCGCCGGCCCGATCTGCGCCAGAACACCTACGCAATTGAACACGGGTCACTAGGAAAGTTTTCCTTGCTGCTGGTACCCGTGGGCATGAGCAAGAATGAGCAATACTACGAAGCGATTTTCAATCGCCTTCACTGAGTTAATGATTCCCACGCGACGGTCTGACACCTTTCCCAATCGGAGAGCGCAGGCACTCCGGTTTTCTTCCGAGGAGAAGTCATGAAGCGATCGATCTACTCACTCCGAACGTTATCATCCTTTTTTCTTACCTGCATTTGTGCAATTGGCATAGCGGGAATATTGATGGCGGTGCCGCAATCCGCGGCTGCAGCCACCTTTACGGTCACCAGCACGCTCGACCTTCCGGACATCAATCCGGGAGACGGATTGTGCAACACCAACGTTGCCACGTGCACGGTGCGAGCCGCCGTAATGGAGGCGAATGCCTTGGCCGGAGCGGACACTATTAACATACCGGCCGGTACTTATACGCTCACTCGCACACCGTTTGATGATGAATTCAACTTCGATGGCGCCAGAGAGGATATCGGCGATCTGGATATTCTCAATGGGGATCTCACCATAGTGGGAGCGGGCGCAGCCAGCACGATTATTGACGGCGGCGCTATCGATCGCATCTTCGACATCAATAGCGGTTACACATTCTCTCCGGCGACGACGCCTGGAAACGTCAGAATTGAAGGCGTAACGCTGCGAAATGGCAACTCTCCAACGGACAGTTTCGGATTCTTCCACTCCGGCGGCGCTATTCAATATGATGGCCTCGATTGGAATACGTTTTCGCTGGCGAACACTACGCTGACGGTGGTCAACTGCACGATTAGCGACAACGTGGCCGCGGGCCAGGGCGGTGGTATTGCATCCTTTAATGGTGGCAACCTCGTAGTGACCGGCACCTCATTCTCTGGCAACGACAGCACTAATGCGCAGGGCGGCGCCATTTTCTTCGACGGTGCCAGCGATGCAGGCACGCGCACATTTCAGGTTTCTAATGGCTCGTTTTCGGCCAATACCGCACCTAACGCGACCTTTGGAAGTGGCGGTGCGATCTGGTCTGGCGGTAGCGCCACATTCACCATCGATAACAACTCTTTTGCAAATAATGTGGCTGGCGCAACCGGTGGCGGTATCTTTGCCGACGCTTTCCTGTTATCGAACATAAAGACCATCAACAAGAACAAATTCACGGGCAACTCCGCCAAGCAAGGCGGCGGCGTCTTTAATAGAAATGGCGCTCTAACGTTTGACTTCAATCTGGTTGTAGGCAATACGGCCTCTACGGATGCGACGAGCACAGGCTTTCGGCAGAGTACCCCCGGGAGTATCGCTTCCATCGCAAATGACTGGTGGGGTTGCAATCAAGGTCCCAGCACTACTCCCTGCGATCGCGCGTCCGGACCGATGGGTTTTGGCATTACGCAGTGGCTCGTGCTTAGTCACACTGCTACTCCCAATTCAATTCTGATCAATCAAGCGACAACTTTGCAGGCAGACTTTTTCACAAACAACCTGGGAAGCGCGATCTCCGCGAGTGATCTCGTCGCTCTCAACGGCAGAACGGTCACCTTCAACAACGCGGTTCTCGGAACAATCTCAGGCGCCGATCCAACCATCAGCGGTGGGAAGGCCAACGCCACCTTCACAGCCGGCGGGACCGGAGGAAATGGCAGCGCGGATGCTACCGTGGACAGCGCCACGGTGACTGCCTCCATTCTCATCAGTGAACCTGCGAGCGTGGCCACCAACCCCACTGATCAAACTGTCTGTGAAGGCGCCACTGCGACCTTTACGGCTTCTTCCAACGGCTTCCCAACGCCGACGGTGCAATGGCAAGTAAGCAGTGGTGGCCCCTTCACTGATATCCCGGGCGCGACCAGTACGACGCTCATGTTTACAGCCACTGCCGCAGATAACGGCAAACAGTATCGAGCGGTGTTCACGAATGCCGGAGGCACCGCGACAACCACAGCGGCAACACTGACAGTGAACACAGCACCGGCTGTCACCACCAATCCAGTAAATGCGACTGTTTGCGAGGGTGCCACGGCAACATTTACCGCGGCAGCCAGCGGCAGTCCAGCGCCGACGGTGCAATGGCAGGTCAGCAGCGGTGGCCCGTTCAGTAACATTCCGGGCGCAACTAATACGACGCTGATGTTTACCGCTACTCTCGCGGATAATGGCAAACAGTATCGGGCGGTGTTCACAAACAGCTGCGGAACGGCGACAACGACAGCCGCGACGTTGACGGTGAACGCAAACACCACTACCAGCGACCCCGCAGATGCCACGGTATGTCAGGGCGTGACCGCTAACTTCTCGACGACGGCGGGCGGCACTGGTCCATTCAGCTATGCATGGACCGTGGATGGCTCACCGGCGGGAACAAACAGTCCGAATCTGGCCGTTGACACTACCGGACTGAGCGTGGGCACTCACACGGTGGCAGTGACCACGACTGGCGCTTGTGGCAGCGCATCGCAAAGCGCAACGCTCACGGTGAACGCGCCAACGACAACTACCGACCCGCCTGACCAGACTGTTTGCAAGGGAGCGACAGCGACCTTCTCAACCACGGCCTCGGGCACCGGACCGTTCCACTATGCCTGGACACTGGATGGCTTGCCGTTCAATGGCGACAGCCCAACGATCAATGTGCCGACCGGTTCGCTTAGCTCTGGTCCACACACAATCGTTGTAACAACGACGGGTGCCTGTAATAGTGCGATGCAGACCGCGATTCTGACGGTAGGTAATCCGCCGGTAATCACGCTCAGCACGACCACTGTAGCTCTGTGGCCACCCAACCATTCTTACCACACGTTCAACGTTACAGACTTTGTAGCCAGCGCCTCCGGATGTGATGGGGATCTCACCAGCAGTGTGGTGATCGCCAGTATCAGCAGCGATGAGGCTGAGGACAATCCTTTCGGCGCTGACGGTACTACTCTGAACGACATCGTAATTGCTCCGGACTGTAAGTCGGTGCAACTACGAGCAGAGCGTGACGGTAATCTCAATGGACGGGTTTATACGATCACCTTCAAGGTCACTGACTCGCAGGGTAACACCACCACGGCTACGGCCACGGTGACTGTGCCGGTTAACCAGAGTGGCCCTGCCGCGGTTAATGGGCCCGGACCGGGCTACTCAGTAAACAGCCTCTGCCCGTAACGGCTCGGAGGTAACGAAACGGACACAGGCCGGGCGGAGGCATCCGGCCTGTTCGTAGACTCTCAGGGTGCGTTCCTCGCGACTGTGGAGTCCTTCATAGGTAGGAATTGAGCCAGGCTTTCGACAAGACTCGTCCTCAAGAGAGACAAGAGAGAAAGGTGACAGACATGAAGAGTCCTATTGCTAACTCAACAAGCAACGCGATTAAAGGTTTTGCACTCGTCGTAATTCTCATTGGGATACTTGCAGCGGTGCCATCGCTCTCAGGCGCTCACGCACCGGCTGCTACCAGCATTACGGTAGTGAATAATTCAAGCCGTGAGATCCGTCATCTTTATCTTTCACCGGTAAATCAGGACAACTGGGGTCCAGACCAACTCGGTGGCTCGATTATTGGTTCGGGGGGCGGCTCCTACACGCTAAGCAATGTCGCGTGTAGCCAGTCGAGCATAAAAGTGATTGCCGAAGATCAGAACGGGTGCTTCCTGTATCAGACCGTGTCCTGCGGAGGGAGTGCGACGTGGACAATCACGAATGACGCCACGCCAGACTGCGGGAACTGACGACACACTCGCCTTCTGAATATTTCGTATTGGGCGAAAGCGTCTGAGTAACTTCTCAGCGCTTTTTGCTTTTGGCTTTTCGTATTTGTTAACTGGCAGCCGAGCGGGCTCAAGGACTGCTGTGGACGACAACGCTGGAAGCGGTACAGAGTTAATGGTCGGCACGCCATTCTAAAAGGAAGTTGATGCCTTCCTCCGCGATACTCTTGAAGCCCAGCCGTTCAAATAACCGCAGTGACGGATTGTAAGTCTCGACGTAAATCCGGACATTTTTTCCGGACTTTGCGGCCTCTTGAATTAAGTCCTGCAGCAGTGGTGTAGCGATTCCGCGATTGCGGAATTCAGGAAGGACGGTAATGTCAAGAATCCGAATTTGATCCTCCTCTCTCAAGACATACAATCTTCCAACTGGTAAATCGTCCAGGCATATCAGGCTATAACTCGCATCCGGATACTGTTCTCGATAATGAGAATGCTGGGCGGTAAACTGCATTGTGAGAAATGACTTTCGTTGTTCGTCGTCCCACGGCACGAGCGCCATTTCCTGCGCCCGTGTGCTGGCGTAAACCTCTAAGAGGAACGATTCATCTTCGGGTAGAGCGGGGCGCAATGTTACTGCCATAGGCGGGAAGGACTTATTAGTCGTCTTTGCGCGTGCGGTTGAAGCAGGCTTCGTAAAACGTGCCGTCATCATCCTGGCGCACCGGGACTATGAAAAGTATGAAGTCTCCCATCTCGTCGTGTTCGAAACGGTAACTCCCCTGGTTTATCAGCGGTTGTCTCGGCCCTCGAAAAACAAGTTCAAAGCGCTCTTGCCGAGGCGAAAGGTGAAGTTCGCTAACCTCGCTCAGCTCGGCTTCGATAGTATTTGCCTCATCAACAGAAATGCGGAAGGGAGTATTCAAATACCGGGAGAAAACCTCATGCTCTAGGGTGGCGGTCATGATCAATTCATTCCTTTTACTTGCGCGTGCGATGTCGTTAGTAAGTTTTTAAGTTACGAGCTCGGATTCCAGCACATCTCGGAATACACGCCAGCCTCGTCCGCCGCCGAAAATCCCATTCGCTGATATAAGTTCCTGGCGGGATTTGCGTGCCAAACTCGAAGCTTTACCGGTTTTCTCGCCGCCGTTGCTTCGACCAAAAGATCTTTAATCAGACGTGTTCCAATCCCGGCGCTGCGGTGATTTGGAAGCAAAGCAATGTCAACCAGTGTGAATTCGCTTTCTCCTCTGTCAATCATCTGCCTGCCAATGGGAATGTCATTCAACAAAATGATGCTGTGCTCGGCCTGCGGATAGCTCATGACATACTGCTGTTTTTGGGCATTAAACTGCATCGCAATGAATGCCTCTTTTTGATTGTCCTCCCAGTCCATGAGGGCCAGTTCATCCGCGCGAGTGGTAGCGAAGAGCTGCCGCAGAAAGGGTTCGTCCTCTAATGTAGCAGGACGCAATCTCACACTACGAAAAGCTCCCGCATCACAATCGTGTTTCTGCATTGCTTTTATGTAAGATGACTAATCCGATGCACCTAAAGCGGAAAGGGCGCCACCGCCAGCAATGATCGGCACCGCCCTCTCCAAGGGTGAACGTGGTAGGAGTCTTATACACTCAAACGGCCGTCTAACGCTATACTCGATGCAAGAATTTTTGCTCCCCAAGCCAAGCGGAGCCGCCACTCCAATCTACGTGACCGAGACAATAGCGCCATTTCCAAACTTAAGCCGCGGCGGAGTTGAACTTGCGGCTGCGCTCCCGCGCGCCCGCTTTAGCAGCGACGTGATTGTGCTGGCAATCGTCTCGGCTGGGGTGCCGGCCGCTGTAGAAATAGCGAAACATCTTGACGCGCCGCTTGACCTCGTAATCATTCGCCGTCTGCTTGCGCCACAAGGTCCCGGATCCCAGGCAGTGGCCGTTACCGCGGCCGGCACCCTTGTCGTTGACGACGAAGTCGGGCCGCGGCCCGCGAAACCGCAAACGCCGCTCGATTATTTCCTGGAGGATGCGCTCAACGCGCTGGCACTAAGGACACAATTGTGCCGCGGCGGGCGCCCTCCTACCGAGCTTGCAGGTAAGTCCGTCTTGATTGTCGACTGTGCAATGCGCACCGGTCTGACCATGAAAGCGGCAATTGAAACGGTGCGCACTCTTAATCCCACAAGCATCACGGCGGCCGTTCCAGTCACATCAGATGACGGCCGCCGCGCAGTCGAGCCACTCGCAGATGAGCTTATCTATTTGGCGGCTCCTGAACCCTTTGGGAACGCGGGTGTTTGGTACAAAGACTTTCGCCGGATGGCAGATGACGCTATTAGCCAGCTTCTGGGACCCCAGTCTTGAAGGTTCGCTCTGGGGATTACTATCCACAGATTACGCAGATTACACAGATCAGCAAACGAGTCGGACCGCGTTATCTGTATGACCTGCGGAGCCTATTTCTTGAGTTGTTCTTTCAAGTTCAGGTTGCGCACTAGTCGGTGAAGATAGTTTGGGTGCACGCCCAGAAGTTTTGCAGCTTCAGTGTAACTACCCTTCGCCTGCTGCATCGCGCTGAGAATAATTTGCCTTTTCGTCTCGGCTACCGCTTCATGATACTTCGTTCCCGGCGCCGCAACGGCCGGCTCTGATTCCAAAAGAGATTCCGGCAAGTCTTCCAACAAGATCCGATCGGTAGCTCCCAACACCACCGCGCGCTCGATAGCGTTTTCCAGTTCGCGCACATTGCCCGGCCAATAGTAACTAGCCAAACGCGCCTGCGCATTCGCCGCTATTCCGGTTATGCGTCGATTGCAACGCTCGGCATACTTCGCAGCGAAGTAATTTGCCAGCAAAGGAATATCTTCGGGCCGTTCCCGCAGCGCCGGCATTTCCAGGTTCACTACGTTTAGGCGGTAATAAAGATCCTGCCGAAAAGTGCCGTTGGCAATGCTCTCTTCCAGGTTCTTGTTGGTGGCGGTTATCAGGCGGATGTCGACCTTGATGGCGCGCGTGCCGCCGACGCGTTCAAACTCGCGCTCCTGCAGGACGCGCAACAACTTCACCTGAAGCGCGGGCGAGAGTTCACCGATTTCATCGAGAAAGACCGTACCGCCATCGGCTATTTCCAGTCGCCCTTTCTTTTGCATCAGCGCGCCGGTGAAGGATCCCTTCTCGTGACCGAACAGTTCGCTCTCCAGCAGCGACTCAGCCAGCGCCGCGCAGTTAACAGCCATGAAAGTTTTGTCTGCCCGCTTACTGTTGAGATGAATCGCCCGCGCCGCCAGCTCCTTGCCGGTGCCGCTCTCACCGGAGAGCAAAACGGTGGAATCGGTGGGCGCAACCTTGGAAATAAACTGCAGCACTTCGCGGATGGGCGGACTCTCGCCCACCAGATTGTGCTCGATATTGAAGTCGGCGATCAGCCGTTGATTTTCACTTACCAGCCATTCGAAGTGGCGCGCGTTTTCGATGGCCACCGCAGTGATAGCGGAGATGGCGGACACGAGTTGCAAGTGATCCTGGTCAAAAGGCGTGTCGAGCTCCGTGGTGTCGAGATAAATGACTCCCAGGGAACGATCGAGCATGATTAGCGGTACACACATTACCGACGCCGGTTGGTCTGCAACCAGGCTGTCCGACGACCCGAAGTTGTCGGCCTCCGCCTGGTTTGTGATCAGAATTGACTCCCGATGTTTTAGTACCCACCTGGTAACTTTGCTGCTCACCTTGATCGACGCATCCTGGCCGCGCTCCCGGTCGAGGCCAAAAACGGAACCAAACACTGGTTCATCTCCCTCAGCGCCGGTGTCTGTCAGCAGGACTACGCCACGCTCGGCGGGCACCACCTCAAAGAGCAAGTCGAGGAGGGTCTTCTGCAGTTTTTCCAACCCGCGGATAGCGTTGATGGTCGTGCTGATTTTCATGAGCGCGCTTAAGTCGCGGGCCATCACGTAAAGCGCGTCGTTAAATCGGAACTGCAAAGTCGACCCGGTGATAACCTGGCCCTCTTCAAAGTGAACTTCGCTCGACGAACTCATGTCCGCCTCATGAGTCAGAAAAATAAACTGTGAATCGCCGATGCGAACGCGGTCGCCATGTTGAAGTTTGCGGCGTTTCACCGGCACGTCGTTGACAAACGTACCGTTGAGACTCTCGAGGTCTTCTATAACGAAGTGTTCAGCTTCTCTTTCAATCTGGGAGTGACGCCGTGAGACAGAGGCATCGGCAACGCAAAGCGTAGCGGTGGTTTCGCGGCCGATGACGACAGGCAGGTCTTCAAAGGTAAAGACGTTGCCCTTAAGTCTTCCAGAGATGGCTGTGAGTCGCGGGTTCATCCGAGTCGAGTAGGCTCGTAGTTGGAGCGTCCAAAGTGTACGCGCACCTTCGACCGATGGGCAACTGGCGCCGTTTCAAAGGACGCACCGTCGTACGTCGCTATCTAAAAAGATATCCACTCTATCCCAATGGATAGGAATTCAGTGCCTCCTTATTTCTCCTTGCCAGCAATTTTCAAGCCGCGCCTCCCTTGCCTCAATGTTATCGGGCACTACCGGCCGCTGAGCACAACTGATCGCGAGTTCCGGAGTCGCGGCACGAGAATAGCTTTGAAACGAGTCAGCTCTCAAGCATCGTTGTTTGAAAAATGATGAGCTCCTGCCGGTAAGAAGGTAATCCATAAGGATGTCTTGCTTGCCGCAAGTGCGGTCGAGAGGATTCGACCAATGCCGAAAGGCAAGAGGAGAAGAAATGAAAAGGGAATTTATGAAAGGGTTCACGATGTTGGTGCTGGTCGTAACGCTTGCACTCACATTGGCTGTCGTCTCAGCGAATGGCCAGTCGAACGCCAACAGAATTGTGGCAAATGTTCCGTTCGAATTTAGTGTCGGCTATAAGGCGTTGCCGGCCGGAGCTTACTCAGTGCAGTCAATCGTCAGCTGTGACGGAGTGCTGATTCAAAGCGCTGACGGAAAGACCTCGGCTCTTCGCCTGACCGACGCGACGCGGCAGACTAAGGAAAAGCCGAAGGCGCGTTTGGTGTTTCACCGCTACGGCGAACGCTACTTTCTCGCGGAAGTCTGGAATGGCATCGACAACACCGGTCGTCAACTGACGAAGTCTCAGGAAGAACGGGCGATTGCAAATGAGCTTATGCTCGCTTCCACAAGAGAGAATGCTCATGCACCAAACGCCACTTACGAAATTGTCGAAGTATTAGCACTACTTCGCTAAACAGTGTCCTCCCCGCGCACGGCTGGCGAGCACCCAAGCTCTCCGACCGATGTTAGAAACCAAAACGGCAACCCAACGCCCCCGGGTTGCCGTTTTGGTTTTCTTACCCCCAATGTCCAAAGTCCAAGGTCCAAAGTCCAAAGTCTGTCTGCCGGATGAAAGTGATGAATCCCATGTCGCAATTCCAAATCTTGTTTAGCGAAGCGGACTTTGGACCTTGGACTTTCGACTAATTACGACACGATCTTCCAGTTGTTCGAAGGCTCAGTGGGAATTGTTTTGTGACGCTCGACCCAGTCAATGATCAACTCGCGAATCTCCACACTCGATCGATAGACTACCGGCGCGCCCTTGTACATCGTGTATCCGCCGCCGCCATTAACGCGATAGTTATTTGTCGCCAGGCGGAGCTTCTGAGTCGGTGCCAGTGGCTTGCTCTGGAATTGAAGATTTTCAATTCGCTCGCCGAAGGGCTTCGAAACATTGAGCGTGTAGGTCACGCCTTCAGCGATGTCAAAGTTGTAGGCAGGGATTTTTTCGTCGACAAGTTCGGCCGGACTTTTTCCCGGTTCATAGGCGCGAAAATACTTTGCCGAATGTTCCAGCGCTTCTTTCAACTGCTGGCCGGTTACTTCCAAAACTACCAGAGTGTTCTCATAAACGTAGAGCCCGGCAATATCGCGAACAGTCACCGATCCCCTGGCAATGCGTGCATCCGGATTGAAGACCGCCGCCATCGAAACGTCGGCTTGGCCCGCCTCAAGTTGCACTCGCTGAATCAAATCCAAAATGGCAGTATCACGAAAGCGGGCCTCCGTGGCGGTTAACTCGGCCCCAGACTCGCCGATAGCGCGCGACAGCCACGCCTGCGTTTCGCGGTCGTAAGGCTCGCCCAGTTTTAAGATTTCCGGATCGGGCACCACCCGATCATCTACGGCGATTGTGCGGGCCGCACGCGCGAAAACGCGCCAACCCAGTCCGGCGTTTTCCAAATAGAGATCAACGCGCGCCAGATGCCGTCCCCAATAGTTTGCCTGGATTAGTTGTACTCCGTTGATGACAACTGACGGCACGTCGCGATGGGTGTGGCCCATGAAGATGAGATCGACACCCGGCACCTGCTTCGCAATCGCGACGGCTCGATTCTCATTCGCGACCTGACCGGGATTGATTTCGCCCGTCCGCAAATCCTGCTCAAGGCCCATGTGCATTGCAATCACTACCACGCCAGCGCGCTCTTTCCGACGCAGAATCGGAACCCACTTCCTCGCTTCGCTTAAGGGCTCGCGAAATTCCAGTCCGGCGTAGTTCGGAGCGTTTTCCCAGTTGGGAATTCCCGGCGTGGTAAGTCCCAGGACTGCGATGCGCACGCCGGCAAGTTCCTTGATGATGTATGGCGTGTAGTGGGTTTGATTTGTTCCTTTATTGTAGGTGTTGGCCGACAACCAGGGGAACTTCGCTTCGCTGCGGGCTTTTTCGAGCACCGGCAACCCAAAGTTGTATTCGTGATTGCCAACGGCCATGGCGTCGTAGCCGAGCGCATTCATGCCGAGCATCATCGGATCCGGCGGCGAATTGTTTTTCTTGTTGTGGTAGTACTCGAGCGGCGTCCCCTGAATAGTATCGCCCGAATCGATCAGAAGAACGTTGTTGGTCTCCTTGCGAACCTGCCTAACCAGAGTTGCTATTTTCGCCAAGCCGCGATTGTCAGCCTTGTTCGTGTAGTAATCGACTGGAAACAGGTTGCCGTGCTGATCCGTAGTGCCGAGAACTACGATGTGAACGCGTTTTGACTGGAGTTGTTGACTGTATCCTGACGCTGGAAGAGTCGGCAGAATCAACGACGCTAGAACAAACAGAGTGGCTATGAAAGATTGTCTAATGACCCTCATGATACAACCTAAAGATTGAAGTTACCTGTACACATTGCGTCGGACAAAGAGAACACCGAATCAGTCCGCGAAAGCGGACGACTGAAAATAGCCCAGCAGTTCACTGCTGGGATAAAGGTCAAATTATTCCTCCGGAGTCCGTGCAGCGGACGACTGAAACTTCTTTGAAAGACGCAGTCGTGTGCTTCGCATGTGTTCTTCATTTCCTTTCGCGCTTCGCGCTCATTGCGGGCGGGACGCCCGCGGTCCCAGCAAATCGCTTGAACCTATCTATTTCAACTATCGCGGCTCATTCACAAACACCTCGGCTGCCGTCAAGCCATTAACCGAGACTTCATAGATCTTCTTGTAGTTCCCACGGATGAACGCCAGTTTGCCCTGGTTCTCAAAATACGTTCGGCCGCGCTGCACGATGAAATAGGCTGGGCCTGAAGTTTTTGTGACGTCGGAGTCGGGCGCTGAGATCGCTTTTGAACTAAGGTCAACGCGACCAAACTTCTCCAGATAATACTTCGTGGTCGCGGGTGTCTCGTGGGCAATGATGGCGCCCGGCGGCGCAGTGTCACAAACAAACTTGATCGCTTCACGCAAACCGTCGTCGTAAAACTCGTCGTGCGGAAAGAAATAGCCGACCTTGTTTGCGGCCAGTGCGTTTGTGTAAAGCGCATAATGCGGGCCGGCCGCATAGGCGATCCAGGCTGGTGCTCCAACGAGGATCGCAACCAAAAGCGCCGCTACGAGAGTATGGCTCAGTTGCGAAACATTTAAGCGTCGATTCATGAACCGGATCAGCTCCACTACCCCAACCGCCGCCAGCATATAAACAAAAGGCATCAGCGAGAGCGTGTAGCGCAACCATTTCGCCCCGAAGAATGAATATGGAACTATCCAGAACAGAAACATGAAAAGTACGAACCCGTGGCCCGGATGCAAACGTCTTTTGACCGACACAACAAATCCAACCGTGAACGACAACAGCACCAGCAACGGAATCTTTATCGCCATGAACACCAGATAGAAATAGATGGGCGTGCCCCAGAAAGGTGTGCGCGACACGTTGTTCTTATAAAGGTGATCGGCGAAGAGATATCCCGTATGAACCAGCAGTTTTTCGCCCATGTAAGAATTGAGGTAGGTCCAAACTTGCGGCAATAGAACCGG
>Ga0070697_100000653_pt1 | contig 26118 bp, 17 predicted proteins | sample KBSK1501metaG_FD_65475 | JGI IMG/M metagenome (GOLD analysis project Ga0070697, IMG submission 65475) | Corn, switchgrass and miscanthus rhizosphere microbial communities from Kellogg Biological Station, Michigan, USA - KBS K1-50-1 metaG | ecosystem: Host-associated > Plants > Roots >...
GAATTTCCAGGCAGGATGCTGCTGGCGGAAGCCAATCAGTGGCCCGCCGATCTTCGTCCATATTTTGGTGACGGTGATGAATTCCACATGGCGTTTCACTTTCCGCTGATGCCAAGGATGTTCATGGGAGTGAAGCTGGAGGACCGCAAGCCGATCACGGAAATCTTGCAGCAGACGCCGGAAATCCCACCCTCATGCCAGTGGTGTCTCTTTCTGCGCAACCACGACGAGTTAACCCTCGAAATGGTGAAAGATCTGGAACGGGACTATATGTATGACGCGTATGCCCAGAACAAGACGATGCGGATTAATCTGGGAATCCGCCGCAGGCTGGCTCCTTTGTTGGACAGCGATCGAAGGCGCATCGAGTTGATGAACGGGATATTGATGTCGTTACCCGGCACTCCCATAATTTATTACGGCGACGAAATCGGAATGGGCGACAACATCAATCTGGGAGATCGCAACGGAGTGAGGACCCCGATGCAGTGGAGCGGAGGATGGAACGGCGGCTTTTCTGGCGCAGATCCAGAGAGCCTGTACGCACCGCTCATCCTGAATCCGGTTTACGGTTATCAAGCAGTGAACGTCTTGTCGCAAAGACGAAGCGAACATTCGCTACTTTCCTGGATGCGCCGCATAATTGCAGTTCGCAGATCGACTGGGGTATTCGGCAAGGGATCGATTGAGTTTCTCTATCCAGCCAATCACAGAGTACTGGCGTACGTACGGCAGCTGGGCAAAGAGACGGTCCTGGCCGTCAATAACCTTTCGAGTGCTGCGCAAGCGGTCGAGCTGGATCTGCGGACGTACAAGGGAAATATTCTGATCGAGATGTTTGGCAAGAATATTTTTCCGCGTGTGGGTGAGCTGCCCTATCTTCTAACCATGGGCCCTTATCAGTTTTATTGGTTTCGGCTGAGGCGAATCTGAAAGACTAGTAGGTAGTGGAAACGATGACGCAAGAGGTCTCTGTCGAAGAGCGCGCGGTACCGCTGCGTACGGAGAAAAGATTGGCAGAAGATAGTTTTCTTACGGATGATTTCCTTCGCCAACTGATCAACGTCGGCGAGGTGGACATCCTGGTGGGCCTGCCCACGCACAATAATGCCAAGACTGTCGGGCCGATAGTCCAGTCTATCCAAGCGGGCATCCTGCGGGATTTTCCCAGAGAGCGCGCGGCAATCATCAATGCCGACGGAGGATCGCGGGATGGAACTCCGGAGTTGGTTACCGGCATCTCTATCGATGATGTGCGCCGCACGGCCAATCTGTACACGCTTCGCACCCTGCACTCCATAAGCACCCAGTACGCGAACACTCCGGCAAGCGGAGTTGCGTTGCGAACCATTTTGTCTGCGGCGGAGCTGCTACGCGCGAAGGCTTGTGTGCTGATCTCACCCGAATCTACAAACATCAAGCCCGAATGGCTCTCAAAGCTTCTGCGGCCGATTTATAACGAAGGCTTCGACCTGGTGACGCCAACCTATCGCAGGCACAAGTTTGAAGGCCTTCTCATCACTAATTTGCTGTATCCGATGATCCGAGCACTCTACGGGACAAGAATTCGCGAGCCCTACGCAACCGAACTCGGATTCTCTGGCCGCCTTGGAGGTCAGTTTCTGGGACAAAATAACTGGGATGATGGAACGGGGCAGACCGGTCTCGAACTGCGATTGACTCTGGCGGCGATCAGCGGAGGGTGCCGTATCTGCCAGTCCTTCCTCGGAGAAAAGGATCATGTCGAGCGACGCGCGGCAGACCTGATACCTGCATTGCGACAAACTGTGGGCACGCTGTTCTCTGCACTCGAGGCGGATTTTCCGGTCTGGAGTGCGGTGGCTGGCTCCCAGCCCGTCCCTTCGAACGGTCCGGAGTCGGAAGTCGGTCTGGAGCCGCTTCGAATAAATCGAAAACGGTTGCGAGAAATGTTTTCGACAGGCGTTGCTGAATTGGCGTCTGTTTTTCAGTCAATTCTTTCGCCTTCAACCCTGGCAGAACTGCAGAGAATCGCCGGCCTGGACGAGGACGATCTTCGTTACCCGGCAGAGTTGTGGGTCCGGACAGTATATGAGTTTGCCGTGTCATACCAGAAGTCTGTGATCAATCGAGATCACATTATCCAGGCTTTAGCCCCACTTTTCCGCGGGAGAGCGTACACGTTTCTGGTTGAAAACCGCGACACTTCGACGAACGACGTGGAGAAGAACATCGAGAGTTTGTGCCTTGAATTCGAGCGATTGAAGCCGTATCTGTTGGAAATGTGGAACGGTAGAAAGTGAGGTAACAATGCGGGACATGATTGTGAGCGAGCTGTCTCAGGCGATGCACGAGCTTGCCAGAGGTTTTGCCCACTTCCTTCCTCGACTCATCGTGATGCTGGTCCTTGCCTTTGTGGGTTGGGTAATCGCTTACATAGCTAAAATTCTGCTACGCAGCATTCTGCGACTGATCAAGTTCGATAGGCTTTCCGACAATGCAGGCGCCTCGCAACTACTGACCAAAGCCGCCCTGCCGTCGTCCAGCGAGTTGCTGAGCCGGTTCGTTTTCTGGGTGGCGTGGCTGGGTTTCATTCTGCTCGGTGTTAGCGTGCTCGGGATTCTGGGCTTGCAGGAACAGATCGCAAGGTTCTTTCTTTTTCTGCCGCGACTGTTCGTGGCTCTTTTCATCATGTTCTTCGGGCTGCTGGCAGCTAGCTTTTTTTCGCGCGCTGCACTGCTGGCCGGGGTGAATGCGAACCTGCCTTCACCCCGGCTGTTAAGCATTTCGATCCGCAGTGTGATCATCATTTTCGTATTGTCTGTGGTCTTTGAAGAACTGGGCCTGGCAGAGCAGACTATGCTGGTTACTTTCGGAATTGCCTTCGGAGCAGTGATGCTCGGCTTGGCCATCGCATTCGGCATGGGAGGGAGGGACTTGGCGCGACGCTTCTTAGAGACGAGATTTCTACGGCGAAAGAAGGAGGAGAACGAAGACGAACTTTCGCCACTGTGAGTGTGATGCAAATCTCAGCGGTCGTACAGGAGGGTTAGTCTTCGCAACCGTTCGCTAAGTTCTCTGGTCAAAACTTGAGGCTTGTAACGCCACTTCCAGTTCCCACTTATTGTGCCGGGTAAATTCATTCTGGCTTCACTGCCAAGCCCCAACACATCTTGCAAGGGAATGATGGCAGTCGCGGCCACGGATGCGAGTACGGTGCGCGGGAAAACCCAATTGATTGGCTCGTTCTCAAAGTTTAAGTATGCTCGGGTAAAATCCCGTTCCTTGCGAATGTCCTCGGCGGTTCGGGTGCTCTCGCCTACGCCTGAACTGGTCCACCAGCCGACGGTCGTGTCATTGTCGTGTCCGCCGGTGTATGCCACCAGTTCGCGCGAATAATTGTGAGGACGGAACGTGGGACCTTGGGGATCGTTTCCAAAGGCAAACTGGAGCAGGCTCATTCCGGGGAACCCAAACTGCTCGCGAATCGCTTCTACTGCGGGAGTAATTACCCCGAGATTTTCAGCGACGAATGGTAACTCTTTCAATGCGGCTTGCAAGACCTGGAAAAACCCCGCCCCGGGACCCTTCACCCACTTGCCCGCGTCTGCCGTGGACGCGCTGGCGGGAATCTCCCAATAGGCCTCGAAACCGCGGAAGTGATCCAGTCGCACCCAATCGAATAGTTTTAGAGATGCCCGAAAACGATCGATCCACCACCTGTAACCGGAAGCAGCGAGCACATCCCAACGGTAGAGAGGGTTTCCCCAAAGTTGGCCGGTCGCGCTGAAGTAGTCAGGGGGGACACCCGCCACCACGGTCGGTCTCGCTTGATCGTCCAAACGAAACAACTCCTGATGAGCCCACACATCGGCACTGTCGTGGGCGACGTAGATCGGGACATCACCCATGATGCTAATTCCGCGATGACGGCAGTAAGTTTTCAGCTTCTCCCATTGCCGGAAAAATTCGAATTGCGCATACTTGTGAATCTTTGTCTCGGGCGCTGACTGCTCGCGCCATTTGGTTAGCGCGTCAGGGTTTCGTCGGCGCAGTCCCGCCTCCCAGTTCACCCAGACGGCACCCTTGTGGGCTGCTTTCGACGCCATGAACAGGGCATAGTCGTCCAGCCAGTCGGCGTTGCTCTGGCAAAACGAGTCGAATGCGGTACCCTCAGCTTGAGATCGGCCGGCGAAAAAATTGTGAGCGGCTTTCCGAAGCAGACCCTGTTTAAAGTCGATTACCCGGCCGTAATCCACCTGTTCATTGGGCAGATCGGGTGCGCTTGCCAGATCTTGCACAGACAATAGGCCTTGATCTCGAAGTGCTTTCAAATCGATGAACAGAGGATTGCCGGCGAAGGCAGAAAAGCACTGGTAAGGCGAATCACCATATCCTGTGGGACTCAACGGTAGGACTTGCCAAATCTTTTGCCCGGACTCGGCGAGAAAGTCCAAAAATTCGTAAGCAGACTTTCCAAGATCGCCGATACCATGGCCACCGGGCAGAGACGAGACGTGGAGAAGGATTCCACTACACCGAGGAAAGATCACCCAAGTGACGTTAAGCCTTCAGGAGGCGACCGTGCAAGGGGGTGAAATGATCCGGTCACGAAGAAGGCGCGGAGACACTCGTCCTCTGTCTGAGATTTCCTTCCGTCTCAGGTTGTGCTCCGATGGTAACCAGCGGAGCCGCCGACAGGGACTCCGGGGAGTGCAGTCCACACTCGGTCTTCCTGAAGTCTGCCCAACGGCCGGCGCGCGGATCTTCGCCCGAGTGGATTGCGCGGGTGCAATGCGTGCATCCCAGGCTGGGATAATTGCGGTCATGCAGAGGGTTGTAAGGAACGTCGTGCTTGCGGATGTACTGCCATATTGCTTCGGATGTCCAGTCGGCGAGCGGGTTTATTTTCACCAACTGGAATTTCGAATCCCACTCAACTTTCTGAGCGTGTGCGCGGTCAGGCGTTTGATTTCGGCGAATGGCGGTAATCCAGGCTTCGAGCTCGGCCAACTTGCCGCGCAGGGGTTCGATCTTCCGAAGATTGCAGCACTGATCCGGATCCCGCTTCCAGAGCGCGGATCCGTGAAGTTGTTCCTGGTCTTCAGGTGTGAGGGCGGAGTAAACTCGCTCCACTTTAATTTCGTAACGTTGCTCGACGCGCTCCATCAAGTCATAGGTCTCGGGGAAAAGAAACTCAGTGTCCAGTGTGAACAAGCGAAAATTCGGACGGATGCGGGAGGCCATATCGATAAGAGCCACGCCTTCCGCTCCGAAGGCCGAGGAGATAGCAACTTCCTGCTTGTATGTGTCGAAAGCCCAGCGCAGCAAGCGTTCGGGACTCCATGTTTCGGAGACTGCTTGCACAGCATTGATATATTCCCTCACGCTTGTCGCTCCTGTTCTTGCCGCGCGTCTGGGTCGGGCGCGATAGATCGTTGTCCCGCCACCAACGCGACGTATTCCTGCTGCGTGTTCTGTAGCTCGATCTCAAGTCTTAGCGAAGCGTAATGGCCGAGCGCGGTCACTTCTCCGACGACAAGGAGTGTGGGTGCGGGAAGCCGAGGAGCCGAGCGCAATTCCGCCACGGTTGTGTGATAGACCTGCTGATGAGGCGAGGTCGCGCGCGAGATGAGCGCGCATGGAGTGTTTCCCTTCATCCCGGCATCGAACAGGCGGAGAGCCGTGCCCTCGTAGTCGGGACCCGGCATGTAGATCACCAGAGTGGTGCCGGGGGAGACGAATCCACGCCAGTTGTCTTGGGTATGTTCGTCTACACGATGGCCGGTGAGAAATACGAGCGCGGATGAAACGTCGCGCTGGGTGAGAGGAATCTCGGCGGCGGCAGCCGCGCCGAGCGCGGCGGTAACGCCGGGAACAATTTCAAATGCGATCCCGTGCTGACGCAATGCTTCAACCTCTTCGCCTCCCCTTCCGAAGATGAATGGGTCTCCTCCTTTGAGCCGGACCACCTGTAAGCCCGACGATGTCAGGCTGACGAGCCGGGAATTGATTTCATCCTGCGTGATACGTTTCTGACCGCAGCGCTTGCCGACGTTCTGGATAAATGCGGTTCGTGGCGCCAATGCGAGAATTTCCGCCGAGATCAAGTCGTCGTGCAAGACCACGTCCGCTGATTGCAAGATCTTGAGTGCCTTTAGTGTGAGCAGTTCTGGGTCACCCGGACCTGCGCCTACGAGATAAGCCTTACCTTTCATGAGCTACTCCGTTCCGGGCGAGTGCTTGACGTTTGCCTTTTGTCAAATGCATCGCGGCTTGCCAACGAGTGCAATAGATCGCGGCGCCGATCCGCGTCGAGATTGCGGTCGAACAGCTTTTTTCTGTTTTCTCCGAGTTCTTCCAGCCAGTCGGCGTAATCGGGGGTGAACTGTTCTTCTAACTCGCGCCTGAGTCTTTGGGCGAGGGCGGGACTTTGGCCTCCGGTGGAGATTGCGATCTGGAGATGGCCACGGCGCACGACGGCGGGAAAATAGAAATCGCAATTTTCTGGATCGTCGACGGCGTTGCACAGAATGTTTCGGCGCTGGGCTTCGTTGAAAACCAGCTGGTTGAGTTCCGCTGAAGCGGTCGCCGCGATTACCAGAAAGACGCCCTCGAGGTCGTTGGGGAGAAAGGCACGCGGCTCCCACACGATTAGGCCTGCGCGGGCCCAATCCATAACCGCCTGGTGCGCCTGCGGCGCAATCACTCGGACGTTGGCGCCTGCCACCAGCAGACTTTGAATCTTCGGTTCGCCTATGGTCCCGGCTCCGACCACGAGGCAGGAACGGCGTTGGAGTTTGAGGAACATCGGAAACAGCGTCATGACTTTCCTTTCTCCAAACTGCTAACTTCTGAATGGCTAACCTTCGACAGCGTGCGGCACGCGGCCCGACGAGGGATCACGAGCCACGGCTGGGACAAACTCCCCGGCGAGAAACTCCCGCAGCTCGGCGTCGCTATGGCGCGCGAAGAATTGGCGGAGATTCTCGGCCGGACCCTTTGCCCTGAGGTAATGCTGCAACAGTCGCTCGATCGCGTCCGGAACTTCGGTTGCGAGACAGCGGTAGCCGATCGGACGAGCGATCGACTGATGCAGTCCGACCGCTCCACCGAGGCAGAAATAGTAAGCGTCCAACAAGCGGTCTCCGGATTTGATTTTTTTGCCTTCGATGCCGATATCGGCAATCCAGTGCTGGCCGCAACTGTTGGGGCAGCCGGTGACGTGCAGCTTCAGGTGCTGCTCAAATCCAGGGAGTCTTTCCTCCAACTCTTCGACCAGCCAGCGAGAAAAACTCTTGGTTTCGGTGATCGCGAGCTTGCAGAATTCCGAACCGCTGCAGGCGATTGCGCCTCGCCAGAAGGCTGATCCGCCGGGTCGCAAACCGATGGCATCGAGTTCTCTTGCCAGCGTGGCGGTGTTTTGTTGGGGCACGTTCACGATCAGCAGGTTCTGCATGTTGGTGGTGCGCAGTTCACCGCCGGCACACTGGTCCGCCAGTTCGGCGGCGGCGCGCATTTGTTCGGCGGTTATCCGTCCGCGGAGCACGGCGGCGCCGATGTAGAAAAGCCCCGGCTGTTTTTGAGGATGGATTCCGACGTGATCGCGATAGACGTCCGCGGGAGGCGTCTCTTCAACCGCAGGGTCCAGAGGAAAACCCAGCCTGCTTTCCAATTGGTCTTGAAAATCGCGGGCGGTCCAGCCATGCCGAAGGAAAAGGAATTTGAGCCGTGCTCGTTCGCGGTTTTCCCGGAGTGGATCGGCGTCACGGAAAATTTCTGCAATGCCCTTCACCACAGGAATGACCTGGTTCCAGCGAACGAATGCATTCAGGCGAGCGCTCAGATGCGGGTCGGTGGACAGGCCTCCGCCCACGCGCAACGAAAAGCCGACTTCGGAATGCGCGCCGGTGCCGCGGCGGATGGCAGTTAGGCCGACGTCATTGATCTCCGGATATGGACACCAGATGTTGCAGCCGGTGATGGAAATCTTGAATTTGCGGGGCAGGTTATAGAAATCATCGTTGCCTGCCAAAGCCCGCGTAACTTCCAAAGCTAATGGAGATGCGTCGCAAATCTCATGCGCATCGACTCCGGCGACGGGGCATCCGGTAACGTTGCGGGTGACGTCGCCGCAGGCTCCGATCGTGCCCAGGCCGCACTGCTCAAGGGCATCGAGCACTTCGGGCAGAGCCTCGATCGTGATCCAATGCAACTGAATGTTTTGCCGGACGGTGAGGTCTGCCACGCCTCGGCCATATTGCTCCGTCAACCTCGCAACGGTTCGCAGTTGGCGAGAGTTGAGCAGGCCATTCGGGATTCGTATTCGGAGCATGAAACAGGGCAGCGCCTTGCCCTCGCCGCCTTGGCCGGCAACTACGCCTGCGCCGTCTCCCTGGGTGTAGACCCCCCACCAGCGAAAATATGTGCCCAGCCATTCCGGAGGAATCGACTGGAAGCCCTCGCGGGCAAAGCGGCGTATTTCGTCGAGGGCCTGCCAGGGATTCATCTCCCTTTTTAACCGTTCGACTCGCTGTGCTTTCGTTTCTTTGACTGGATTTGCCATAAAAAGTAAAAACCCACCGCCGGCAGGTCAAGGTCTGCCAGCGATGGGTTTGATCAGTTCTGAGTTACTAAGTAATTCTTAGATCATCAGCTTCCCCATGCCAGAAGACACACGCGTACAACAACACGTACACATGCACATCTGGATGGAAGCCGACATCATCATGGTGATAGTAAGTGACGCCCGCGGGGCTGTCAAGGTGACGCTCGATTTGCTTGGATGCAAATTTTGGATGTAAAGCATCAAAAAATCCGCTGTTCGCGACGCGTGCTTTCCGCGAGGGCATGTCGAACTAAGCGCCATCCGGGAGTCCGATGCCATCAGGCGCGATAACACCATACCATCTTGCCCCCCCTACTTGACCCGTAATTTGCATTGGCTGCATCGAAAATCTGGTTTGGACTTGCCTTGCCCGGACACGTATTTATCGCTCCATGAATTGGCAAGATCCCTCTCCAGGCCTGGACCACGATGCTTGTGGCATCGGTTTTGTTACGCGGCTCGGGGCTCCGAGTTCGCGGGAAATTGTGGACCGGGCGCTGCTGGCGCTGGACCGGCTGTCTCATCGTGGGGCGGTTGATGCTGAAGGAACCAGCGGGGATGGGGCTGGGTTGATGACGGCGATTCCGGAGGAGTTTTTCCGCCGCGAGGCTTGGGAAAACGGGGTTGAGTTGCCCGTCCGGTTTGCGGTGGGCATGGTTTTTCTCCAGCATGGGTCAGAGGTTGAAGGCCGGCGCCTGATCGAGGCGTGTGCCCAGGATGCCGGCCTGAATTTCCTGGGTTCGCGTGACGTGCCGACCAATCCGGGGGTGTTGGGAGGGCAGGCGCTACAGTGCATGCCGCGCATCCAGCAAGTTTTTCTGGCGGCGACCGACACCAATGCGGATCTGGAGTTACAGCTATTTTTGTATCGCAAGCGCGTGGAATCGCTGGCGCCTCGCGGAACGTATTTTTGCTCGCTGTCGTCGCGGACCATGGTCTACAAGGGCCTGCTCTCGCCGAGTCAGTTGGCTTCTTTTTATCCAGACTTGATGCACCCGGAGTACCGCAGCTCATTTGCCGTCTTCCATCAGCGGTTTTCAACGAACACGCGGCCGACTTGGTCGCTGGCGCAGCCGTTTCGATTTGTGGGACACAACGGCGAGATCAACACCATCAGCGGCAATCGCCGATGGACTCGTTCGCGAGAGGGCGAGTTGCGTGCGCAATTGGGGGCGGGAGAGTGGTTTCGCAGTCTGGAGGAAGACGTCAGCGATTCTGCCAGCTTTGACAATGCCTTCGAGGGGCAGATGCGGCGCGGATTTTCTCCCGCAGAGGGGATGATGCGCATGGTGCCTCCCGCTTGGGAGGGGGACGACACGCTCAGCCAGGAAATGCGAGGCTGGTTGGCGCAACAGGCCTGGCAGCAGGAGCCGTGGGACGGCCCCGCCGCGCTGGTTTTCAGTGATGGTGCATACCTCGGAGCGAAACTCGATCGCAATGGGCTTCGACCCTTGCGATATGTCATCAGCAAAGATGGTTTGGTGTTGGCTGGGTCGGAAGCCGGGCTGATTGACCTGGAAGAAGATGAAATCCAGGAAAGAAGCCGCCTTGGCCCGGGCGAAATGCTCTTGGCGGAAATTGACTCTGGAAAATTATGGCGGGGGAATGAAGTCGCGGGTCTTCTGTGCTCCAGGAACACCACGGAGTGCGCCACGCGATGGATTACCGCGCGCGTGCCCAGATCTGACAGGGGGAACCCAAGAGTCGAGGAGAGCAAAGTCGGAGCCGAGCAGGCTCACGAGTTCGGAACAGATCCAGTCAAAACTGAGAAGCTTAAGACGTTGAAAACTATGGCGGCGGCGCTGGGATGGAGCGAGGATCAGTTCCGACTGTTGTTTCGTCCTTTGGGGGTGGAAGGGAAAGAGGCGGTGTGGAGCATGGGGGATGATGCGCCTCCGGCTTATCTTTCACAACTGCGACGCAGTCTTTGGGACTACTGCAAGCAACGCTTCGCGCAAGTGACTAACCCGCCGATGGATCCGATTCGCGAAGCGCATGTTATGTCGTTGAATGTGTATTTGGGAAGGCAGATTGCACTGCGTTCGCCCATCGTCGATTCGAAGCAGATGGATGTGCTGCGGCGAGAACTGGGGCGGGTCACTGTCCTCGACATTTCTTTCGAAGCATCCGGAGGAGTAGCAGCTGCGCGGTCGGCGCTGGAGTCGATTCAGCAGAAGGCTGTTCAAGCCGCGGCAAATTCCGGAGCGGTGGTTGTGAGCGATCGGAGCGTGAACTCGCAACGATCTGCTTTGCCGGTTTTGCTAGCGGCAGCGGCAGCGGCAAACGGAATCCGACAATCAGGCCGGAATATTCCGCTTCTGGTCGAAACTGGTCAAGCGTTTGATGCTCATCATGTGGCTTTGCTGGTCGCTGTGGGTGGGGCAGCCGTTCACCCCTATCTGGCGCTCGATCTGGCGGGCGAGATGGCAACCGGTGGCGTGGCTTCATTTCGTTCCGCTCTCGACGTTGGATTGCGCAAGGTGCTGGCCCGCATGGGCATATCCACTCTTGCCAGCTATCGCAACAGTTACTTATTCGAAGTGATTGGACTCGATCGTGAAATCCACCAGCAATTCTTTACCGATGCTGCGTTTGTCCTTCCCGGGAAGAGCCTTGCGGAGCTGCTGGAAGACGCCTTGATGAATCATGTGAGCGCATTCGACGAGACTGCGAGATCTGCTTCGACACTGCGCGACCGCGGATATTTTCGATTCCGCAAGGATGGAGAACGCCATGCTAATTCGCCTGAGCTCGTCCGCGCGATGCATAGCTTCATCAAGTCCAAGCCAGAGGACGGGTTCGACGCCTATGCCCAACTGGGCGGGACCCGCGAACCGGTCGCTTTGCGCGATTTGCTCGAGTTTGTCTCCGCTACGGAAAGCACCGAAGCGAACCTCGGCGAAGTGGAGTCTGAGGCCGCGATTTTGCGGCGATTGAGCACGCAAGCCATGTCCCTGGGCGCGATCAGTCCCGAGGCCCATAGGACGATTGCCCTTGCCATGAACCACATTGGAGCACGCAGCAACACCGGCGAGGGTGGAGAAGACCCGGAGTTGTATCGCCGCGAACCTGAGGCAAGTAACAAGGTGAAGCAGGTGGCTTCGGGGCGCTTCGGCGTTACTGCCGAATACCTCGTGCATGCGCAAGAGATTGAAATAAAAATGGCGCAGGGATCGAAACCGGGCGAAGGCGGGCAACTCCCTTCGTTCAAAGTTACGCCTTACATCGCGCAGTTGCGGCACGTGGTGCCGGGTACGTCGCTGATTTCTCCCCCGCCGCATCATGATATCTACAGCATCGAAGATCTGGCGCAATTGATCCACGATTTGCGAGCGATCAATCCCGCGGCGCGAATCGGGGTGAAGCTGGTCTCTGGCGCGGGCGTCGGCATCATCGCCGTCGGGGTGGCGAAGGCGGGCGCTGACGTCATCACGATTAGCGGGCACGATGGTGGAACTGGAGCGTCGCCGCTGACCTCCATCAAAAATACTGGGCTGCCGTGGGAAGTGGGATTGCGGGAAGCACACTGCGAACTTGCCCGAGCGGGATTGAGGTCAAGAGTGCAGCTGCGGGTGGACGGTGGCTTGAAGTTTGGACGGGACGTTGTAATCGCGGCATTGCTAGGCGCAGATGAATTTGGCTTCGGCACGGCTGCTTTGCTGGCAATCGGATGTGTGATGGCGCGACAGTGCCACTTGAATACTTGTCCCGTGGGGATCGCCACCCAGGACGAGCAACTGCGCATGCGTTTCAACGGCAAGCCAGAAATGGTGGTGGCTTACTTCCGCGGGGTCGCAGCGGAAGTCCGAAGTCATTTATTCAAACTGGGGTTGCGTACCCTTGCCCAAGCCAGAGGGCGTGTGGATCTTTTGAAAGAAAAACAGACCCGGTATTCGCACAGCATTCGGCCGCTGCTAGAAACGCCAGAAATCATAGGCTCCCGACTTCTATCCGCCGCTGTTCCCACGCGGGCTGAAGCCGGCCAACGTAGCCCGCTTGATGACCTGCCGGGGGGAAGAGGAAAGTCGCGGCTCTATCGTATTACCAACGCCGATCGCAGCGTGGGGGCGCGACTCTCCGGCGAACTCTTGCGCCGAGGGCGACCGCCCTCCCCGGCAGGCTCGGCACGGGGAAGCAAAGAGCTGATCCGCCGGTTCCGCGGCGTCGCAGGCCAGAGCTTTGGAACTTTCCTGACGAAAGACCTCAGCTTCCATTTAGTGGGCGAAGCCAACGACTACGTGGGAAAGGCCATGTGCGGCGGACGGATCGTGGTGACCTCTGGAGCGGAAGCCTCTTTGCGTGGCGACGTACTCGTGGGAAACACTGTGCTGTACGGCGCAACCAGCGGCGAACTTTACGTTGCGGGCCGTGCGGGCGAACGTTTCGCCGTTCGCAATAGCGGGGCTCTGGCTGTGGTCGAAGGCACGGGGCAGCATGCTTGCGAATATATGACCGCGGGAGTCGTGTTGGCGCTAGGGCCAGTTGGCATAAACTTCGGTTCGGGCATGACGGGTGGGCTGGCCTATGTTTTGCGCGAGCATCTGCAGGCCGGGGTTTGGAATTCGCCGTCGGTCGCGTTAGCCGCGATGGAGGAAGAGGAGCGAGGCTGGCTGCAGCAGGCCTTGGCTCAGCATTGGCGACTGACAGGTAGCCCGGTGGGGCATCGGCTTTGGCTGAATTCCGTGGGGCAACTATTCGTCCGGGTTCAGCCCATCCATCTGCCGTGCGCCCTGTCGCAGACCTGGGCTCCAATTCTAGAACGGCTGAAGAAAGCGGAAAAGCATGGCGAAAAAACCGGGAGTAGGCCACCGATCAGCCAGGCTCCGTGGCCCATCTCAACCGCGCAGGGTACCAAGCCGCGACCTCAAGACCTGATTCCTGCCTCGGATCCGCCCTGGATTCCGCTATAATCCTCCATGGATTTTGATCAGCTCCGCACCTTCCTCGAAGTTGCCAAGCAAAGCAGTTTCTCGCGCGCCGGGCAAAAGGTTTTCCGCTCGCAATCGGCGGTTAGCGCTCAGATCCGGCAAATCGAATCAGAGTACGGCGAGAGGTTATTGGACCGCTCGGGCAAGACTGTCCGGCTGACTCCGGCGGGTGAAGTGTTCCGTGAGTATGCACAGCGCATGCTAAGCCTGCGAGATGAATCCCTGCGCGCCGTCGCCGACCACGGCAATGATCCGCGAGGTGTGCTCGCTCTCGGCGCTAACGAGGCCACCTGCCTTTATGTCCTGCCCAATGTTTTCGCGGAGTATTTGCGACTTTATCCATCGGTGCAGGTGAGCATTTACCGCAACTTCAGTCACAAGATTCTGGAGCGGCTGGACAGTGGGGCTATCGATGTGGGGATCGTCACGCTCCCAGTGAAAATGCCGATGCTCAAAGTGAGGACCATATTCCGAGACCGTCTCGTGCTCATGGTGAGCGCTGACAATCCGCTGGCCCAGCACGACAAGGTCCCCATCAGCATGGTCGTGGAGCAGCCGCTGATCTTGCCCCGCACTGGCTTTACGCGGCGGATCATGGACAAGCTGTTTCGTCCGTATCGCGACAAACTTCATGTGCGCATGGAATTGCCCAGCATTGGAATGATCAAGAGTTTCGTGGCGGCGGGACTCGGAGTCTCATTGATCAGTGAAAGCTTTGCGCGCGACGAGGTGCAGTCGGGAAAAGTGAAGCTGATCGCGCTGAAGGACAACGAACTCTCACGGGAACTCGGGCTGGCTTATCGCCGCAACCGCAGTTTGCCGCGGGCGGCGGAAGTTTTCATTGAACTCCTGCAACGCCGAACCGCGCAGTCGGGACAGAAAACGGCCACCCGGACCTCCTGAGGATCGGTTCAGTTTTTTTGATGACCTCTATCCAAACTTTCGATTGGCGACGCTTCGGCCCAGGTGTTTGAATCGATGCAGATTTATAGATTCAGCGGGGAAGGAGTTTCGCAGTGAAATCTGAAAATCCTCCGAGCAGTCACCAGCCGGAAAACAATGAAGCCCAGGCCGCCCCAGGGGAGAAAAGCCGATTCGACGATACGGAAGAGACTTATGTGCCTTCGACGGACATGGAAGATTCCTCTCTAGCACCCACTGGGCTCGATAACCCATTCTGGATGTAGATTCGATTTGGCGATGCCGAGCGGGCGGTTGTTCGGCATCGACGATTCCCTCATCTTGAGCGCAAGCTGCCTTGGGCGAACATCGCCGTTGGTTTTCCGGGGATCGCCCCTAGAATCCGGGCGATTGCTCCGTGTGCGCGGCCTCTGGCGTCCCCACCGAGTCCGACTGAAGCGGAGGTTCAACCGGTATCAGGCGTGTTTTTCGCTGTCCGCGGCGCCGATGACTACTCTTCTCCGTGGCGAAGCGGGCGTGGAGGCGGCGAACTGCCTCAGTGACGTCGCGTTCGTGGATCACAAAACTTAAGCTTATTTCTGAAGCCCCCTGCGAGATCATCCGTACATTGATACCGGCATCGCCCAGTGCCGTGAATGCCCGGGCCGCAATCCCAGCGCGCCCGCGAATGTTTTCTCCCAGCAGGCAGACAATCGCTTGCTTGTCCTCGACGGTGACCGCCGCGATCTCTTGCAAATTGGCCAATAAGTCGTCTGTGCTCTGGCCCGTCCGCAGGGTGAAGGAAACGCTGGCCTCGGAAACGGCAACCAAGTCCGCGCCGCACGCACTTCGATGCAGAATGTGAAAAACCTCTTGGAGAAACCAATGCGGCGCCGACTCACGCGGGGCGGTCAGTGTAACTGTGCTGATGTTTTTCCTGGCCGCGATGGCGGTGAAAACAGAGCGTCCTCGCGGAGGCTGTGCCGTGATGCGCGTTCCAGGACTCTTGGAATTGCGGGAGTTGAGAACCAGGACCGGGATGTTTTTCTCCATCGCCGGCACCAAGGTGGCGGGATGGAGAACTTTCGCGCCGAAGTGCGCCATCTCCTGGGCTTCGCGGAAGCTGACGCGGCGCAGGCAATGAGCCTGCGGACACAATAACGGGTCCGTCGTCATGATTCCATCCACGTCGGTCCAAATCTCGATGGCAGAGGCATTGATTCCCGCCGCAACCAGGGCGGCGGAAAAATCCGAACCTCCGCGCCCCAGCGTGGTCGGAATGCCATCGCGTGTCGCGGAAATGAAACCCGCCAGTACGGGCAGTTGCTGATTAATCAGAAGAGGACGAATCCCAGCTCGCATGCGGTCGTAGGTGTCGCTGTAGTGGGGCGTGGCCCGGGTGAAATCTCCATTGGTCAGGATGTACTCGCGCGAATCCAACCAAAGTGCGGGCAACCCTCGTGCCGACAAGGCAGAAGCGACAATCTGGCTGGACATAAGTTCGCCGAAAGAAAGCAGATAATCCGTGCTGCGCGCCGAGAGTTCGCGGATGGCGGCAATGCCCCGGGTGAACTGCTCCAGGACCTCGAACTGCGGGTCGAGCTTAAGGCGCATTCCGCGGAAACGATCTTCGCCCAATAGCTCCCCCGCCGTGTCGTAATGACGCTGCCGCAGCCCCCGCACTTGAGCCAACGCCGATTCGCCGTCTCCCGAGGCGGCGGTCTGTCCGAGGGTGAGTAATTGGTCCGTGACTCCGTGGAACGCGCTTACCACGACGACCGGTCGGCGTCGCATCCGGCTCCGTACTATGCCCGCGACTCTCTCAATGGCTTCCGCGTCTTGCACGGATGTCCCGCCAAACTTCATGACCAGCATGGTTGCACTCCGTCATCTGAATGTGGCGAGTCGTTCAACAATAAAAAGCCCACCGGAGTTGCCGGTGGGTTAGGTCGATCTCGCCTTGCTGCTTTAGCTCAACCTGATCCACCCCGCCGGATCGCGTGTCGCACTCCTAATTGCTGTGCTAATCAAAGTCATGGTCGCGATCGATACTCGGAGGGAGCGCATCATGGAGTAGTTTTTATACACCCGATGGAGCAAGAGCAGAGTGCAAAAAACCGATGTAACGAATCGAAAGTCCTGATCCTGTCCAGCCGGCGCGTGGTAGCGGGCGATCGCCGGAATCGCCCCACTCCCGGGCGGCATGCCCCTTGCCAGCAGCCTGTAAGTAATTGACACTCAATCAGTACCAACCTCAAAGCGGGGGAACACATCCAAGGTTGGTGCATGCACAGCCTGACAAAGCGCCCGAGACGCTTCCGGTCAGTTCCTCCACACCCATGGACGTGCCTGAGGAGCAGGCTAGTTTATACCGCGAAGTCCTCACCGTGCTCGAGAAGAAACGCGTGCCCTACGCTGTTTCGGGAGCGTTCGCCTTGCGTCATCACACCGGGATCTGCAGGTTCACGAAAGATCTGGATGTCTTCCTCACGGCGGAGAACGCCCCCCGGGCACTGTCCTCTTTGACTGAGCGCGGATTCCATTGCGAGGTTTGCGACCCGGTGTGGTTGGCCAAAGCCCATCGCGACGGCTTCTTCGTGGATCTTATTACGGGCATGAGCAATGGAGTCATTGTGGTCGACGATTCGTGGATTCAGCGAGCACACCCTGCGGTGGTGCATGAAGTACAAACCCGAGTATTGGCGCCGGAGGAACTGGTTGCCTCAAAGCTTTTCGTGGCCATGCGTGAGCGCTTTGACGGCGCTGACATTGCACACGTGATCTACGGTGCCTACGGCAGTTTCGATTGGAACCGGGAGATGGAACTCGTTGGGGAACACTGGCAGCTGTTGCTTTGGTCTCTAGTGCTGTTCGGCTACGTCTACCCGGCACAGAGCCATTACGTTCCATCAGGGGTTTGGCAAGAGCTGTTGCGGCGGTTCCAACAGACCTTGGAACGAAGCGATTCGAGCCTGCGATTTCGTGGCAGTCTGGTGGATGAAAAGATGTTTGCCATCGACGTCAACGAGTGGCGCCTTGACAATATTCTGGAGGAGACGCGAAGGCTGCGCTTGTCTAAGATTAAGCGAAAGATGCGAGCGTGAACGTGTCGCGAAGTGGGGCATCCGATCGTCATGGCTTAGAAAGTCTGGAAGAACGGAATGAGAATCGCGGCGACCGCCGATTTGCACTTCAGTCCTGAACGCTATGCCAAGTTGAAAGACCAGCTTGAACGCGTTCGCGATGAAGCCGATATCTTCGTTCTGGCGGGGGATCTCACCAACTATGGCCAGCCCAGCGAAATGGAGCCGCTTTTAAATGTCCTGGTCCGCCTTCGATTGCCAACGGTTGCAGTGCTCGGCAATCATGACTACGAGAGTGGAAAAGAGGAAGAACTGAAGCGGATGATGGTGGCTGAAGGGATCAAAGTTCTCGATGGTAGCGCCTACGAGCGGGACGGAGTGGGCTTCGCAGGAACCAAGGGCTTTGTGGGAGGCTTTGGGCGAGGGGTGCTGACTGCATTTGGGGAGCGGGAAGTTAAGGATTTTGTGCGGGCTTCGATTGATGAGGCGCTTAAGCTGGAGCGGGCGATGTCTCAATTGCGCGCTAAGAAGCGGGTGGTCGTGTTGCACTACTCGCCCGTCGCTGAGACAGTTCAGGGAGAATCGCCGGAGATTTATCCCTTTCTTGGAACATCCCGCTTAGCCGAGATCGTGGACCGGCATGGAGCGGATTTCGTGGTCCATGGGCACGCACATAACGGAACTCCTAACGGACGCACCGCAACGGGAGTGCCCGTACACAATGTGGCCATTACTCTTCTCGAAGCGCAGCAGCCTTCTGGGGTGTATCGAATATTTGATGTGTAGCTCTCTGCGGTTACCGTTATGCGTGGATTTTAGTGAAAGTCGTGGGAGGTGGTTTCCGCCCGGGTTATGAACAGCGGAAGGATGCGTTCCGCCTTTACTGAAATCACATTATCCTGATTTTGCAGGATGCCTTCGATGGCCAGGAAACGTTCGCTGGCCAGCAGAAGACGGTTCTGGTGAAAAAGATCGGGGGCAATGATCGCATTGGCTACCCCGGTTTCATCCTCTAAGCTGACAAAGACGAATCCTTTGGCAGTGCCGGGACGCTGGCGAGTGATGACGCAGCCTCCGATGCGCAGGCGCTTGCCGCTTGGAATAGTGCGGAGGTCGCTGGCACGGCGAACGCCCTGAGCGTCGAGCCAGGCGCGGCGGTAGGCGACGGGATGAGGCCCGACAGTTAGGCCCGTGCCGTGAAAATCCGCTACCAGACGCTCTTCATTGTTCATGGGTTCGAGGGGCGAAGGCGAATCTGGCTCGGGCAGGTTTTCCAGCAACGGGCCGGAGCCGCGTACGGCGCGTTCTACTTGCCAGAGAGCGTCGCGGCGGTGGAGCGAGGTGGAATATCCAATATCCAATTTCCCATTGCCGATTTTTGACTCAGAGTGGTGAGAAGCAGAGTCAATGGGAAATTGCTTGTGCAGTCTCGGCGGTGAGCCTCCTATCCTGTTCAATGCGCCAATTTCTGCCAGCGTGGTGAGTTCGTCTTTGCGCAGTTCGGGAACGCGACGAGTCAAGTCGTGGATAGAAGTGAAAGCGGCCCGCGTGCGTGCTTGCACCAGAGCTTGCGCGGCCTCTGCATGCAAGCCACGCACATAGCGCAAGCCGAGACGAAGCGCGATTTGGCTGGCGGCTGATGGCTGATGGCTGACGGCTTCCAGCGTGCACATCCACTCCGAGTGGGTCACGTCTACCGGCAGCATTTTCAATCCGTGCCGTTGCGCATCTTTGACCAGGGCTGCGGGAGAATAAAAACCCATGGGCTGATTGTTGAGCAGAGCGGCGGTGAACGCGGCCAGGTAATGGCATTTCAAATAGGCGCTGGCATACGCGATTAGCGCGAAGCTGGCGGCATGCGATTCGGGAAATCCGTAGAGCGCGAAAGAAGTAATCGAGAGAATGATTTGTTCCTGCGCTTGTGGTGGAATTCCATTGCGGGTCATGCCGGTGCGGAGTTTGGCTTCAATTTCACGCATGCGGGCCTGCGAACGTTTGAAGCCCATGGCGCGACGCAGTTCTTCCGCTTCGCCGCCGCTGAATCCGGCCACGACCATGGCCATACGCAACAATTGCTCCTGAAAAAGCGGCACCCCCAGGGTGCGCTTGAGCACAGGTTCGAGCGACGGATGCGGATAGGTGACATCTTCGCGTCCCTGGCGGCGCTGCAAAAAAGGATTCACCATCTCGCCCACGATTGGGCCGGGACGGATGATTGCCACCTGCACAACAATGTCATAGAAACGTTTTGGCCGCAGGCGTGGCAGGCACGACATTTGCGCGCGACTCTCCACCTGAAACATGCCTACGGTGTCGGCCTGCTGCAATGCGGAATAAACGGCGGGATCGTCCTGCGGCAAATGTGCAAGGTCCACTTGGTCGTGATAGTGATTGCTAATCAGTTCGAGCGAATCTTTGAGCACGGCCATCATGCCCAAGCCGAGCAGGTCCACTTTGACAATGCCCATGTCGGCACAGTCTTCTTTGTCCCACTGCACCACCACCCGGCCGGGCATGGAAGCAGGTTCCAGCGGAACTACGGAGTCGAGCTGTCCCTGGCAGATGACCATTCCTCCCGAATGCTGGCCTAAGTGGCGCGGCAAGTCTTGCACGGCAATGCATAATTCGTAGTATTTGCGCAGGCGTGGATGCCGGAGATCGAGCCCGGCATCGCGAAAGCGGCGGTCGAGCGCATCGTTTTCGTCGCGAAATTCCCAGGTGGCGACGGCGGCGGAAATTTTGTTGAGCGTCTCCGGATCGAATCCTAACGCTTTACCCATTTCGCGTGCTGCCATGCGGTTGCGGTAGGTGATGACGTTGGCCGTCATGGCCGCCCCCCGCTCGCCATAGCGGCGGTATAGATACTGGATTACTTTTTCACGCTCATCGCCGCTGGGCAGATCGAGGTCGATGTCAGGCCATTCGCCGCGTTCTTCAGAAAGAAAACGCTCGAAAAGCAGGTCCATGCCGACGGGATCGACGGCGGTAATACCCAACGAGTAGCAAACGGCGCTGTTGGCGGCTGAGCCGCGTCCCTGCACCAGAATATTTCGCTCGTGGCAGAAATGGACGAGGTCCCACACGATGAGGAAGTAGCCGGCGAGATCGAGCTTCTCGATGAGCTTCAGTTCGCGTTCGATCTGGCGGCGAGCGCGCTGTTGCGTTTCCGGCGCGGCCCGACCGTAACGCTGCTGAAAGCCTTGTCCGGTGCGGTCTCGCAGAAAAGAATTCATGGTTTCGCCCTCGGGAACGGTGTAGCGCGGGAACTCATAGCCGAGATCTTTGAGGGTGAATTCGAGACGCGCAGAGAGTTCCACTGTGTGGGCAATGGCTCCCGGCAGATCGGAGAACAGTTGCTGCATTTCTTGCGGAGACTTCAAGTAGCGTTCGGAATTGCGTGACAGCAAACGTCCAGCAGTGGCTAGTGTGCGGTGATGGCGAATGGCAGTCAGTGCGTCGCATAGATCGCGTTCTTGGGCGGTGGCATAGCTGACTCCGTTGGTGGCGAGCAGAGGAAGTCTGAGCCTGCGCGCGATCTGAATAGCGGCACGATTCCGAGTTTCTTCCTCACGTTGGAAATGGCGTTGCAGCTCGATGTACACATTCTGTGGGCCGAAGATTCCTACCAAATGCTCGACTTGTCCGAGGGCTTTTTCCATGCCGCCTTGGCGCAATGCGGTCGCAAGTGGTCCTTCGGCGCCTCCGGTGAGGCAGACAAGACCAGGTGCGTGATCTTCCAGCTCTTCTTTTTGGACCGCGCCTTCGCCTTTTTTAGCGCGCAACTTCATCTTGGTAATCAGCCGGCAGAGATTTTGATAGCCAGTGCGGGAGGCGACGAGGAGAGGAAGGCGGAACGAATTGTCATTCCGAGCGCAGCCAGGAATCCCTATCCCGGTTATATTGTTTTGAGAAGAGCGATCCTTCGACTCATCCTCGTCACGCAAGCGTGACTCGAAATCGCTCCGGATGACATTGTTGAGTATTTCGCACGTGACCTCTGCGCCTATATAAGCTTTTAGTCTGGCCTTTTTGGCCGCTAGATGGAAGCGCGGGACGCCGTATACACCATCGGAATCAAGCAATGCCATGGCAGGCATGCCCAGGTGGGCGCAAGTTGTAATTAGGCTTTCGGGCAGAGAAGCGCCTTCGAGAAAACTAAAAGCCGAACGGGCATGAAGTTCGATGTAAGACATCAGCTGCAGTTAAAACCTTTCACCACAGAGAACAGGGGAAAAATTAAAGATAAGATCAAAGACTTTGCAACGTTTTCTCTGTGCCTCTGTGCCTTGTGGTGAAATGCGGTTTAAACTTTTTCAGTCATATGTTCCCTCTACAAACCAGGCTCCACCCAGCAGATCGTGTACTAGCCGATAGAGGGCCACTCCATTTTCGTTTTGCAGGGCGATGTCCCACTCGTCACGCGCCCAGGCTTCGCGTTCCCACCAATCGCCGGAGATGTGCCACGGGCCGGCCTTCCAAAGCACGTCCCCTTGTACATCTTTTCTCTTCGCACAAACTACAAGTGCAGGCTGACGGTCATGCAGGGTTACAGTCGCGTGTAGCGGTGGACGGAACAGGCGCAAGGCGGTGATGGCGGATTTTGTTTCAGCCGTGTCGGTCAACCAGGGGGAGTTTAGTTTTTGATCGGCATCGTGTTTCTGGCCGGTAGCGGATTTCTTCTGCTCTGCCTCGGCTACAAAACGACGCATGCGAAAGCCTTCGGGACGATATGTATCCAGCAACTCAAGCGAGCCGACTTTGTTTTCCCCGACAATGCCAGCAATACGCGCCAGAGTAAGCTCCAGTTTTTCGGGCTCCGGCGAAGGAGGACGGAACAGGCCGCCCTGGGCCGAGCGTGGGCGCGAGGGCTCTGCGGCCAGATGAATTTTTACAATGGGTGCGCCCGGCGGATGCGCGTGCAAATCCAATTGCAACAACTTGAGAAAAAGTTTGGCGTCGAGCATGGGCAGCGGAAGGCGGAGGGTGCGGCAGAAATGGTTTTGCCGAGTAGAAGAAAAGTGCTGATTATTATGCGGTGCGTTTTGGGCGAAGCCAGATTTTTCTTGGTGATGCGGCGCATCGCTTTCGCTGGGAATTCCTCGGTTCTCGATTAAATCGTCGGATTCATCACTCGCCCCAGCTGGGTAATCGAGTTCCAAGGTGAGCCGCAGTTCTTGTGCGGCCAAAGCACGTACTGCCAAGCGGTTGCAAAGTTGTTCGAGTAGTCGATTCAACAAGAATGCTAGCGGCTCCAGCAGAACGATGGGATGTTCTAACTCCATCGCTTCCTCAAATACTAACGCTGGTTCCAGCGGAACCAGCGTGTGGGAGGCCGTTCCGCGAGCTAGTTGCTGCAAGCGCAAGCCTGCTTGTCCCAGACGTTCGCTGAGGGCGACTTCGGGTAGTGCAGCCAGGGCTCGCAAATTGCGCGCCCCCCAGCGATCCAGTGTGGCCAGCAGTTGCTCGGATTTTTCTTTTTGTGTATCGGTGAGTCCATCCGCGAACATCACTTCTAGCGGCAGAGGGCCTAATGGCTCCGCCTCTTTTCCCAGTGGAATTACGCTCACCCCGGCAAGGCCTCGAGCGGCAAGCAAGGTGGCATCGGCATTGGCAGCTACAGCAACATTCACCACGAGGCCGAGATCTGCGGCACGGCGAAACATGCGCTGCGCGATAGTCGGCAGCGGCCCAAAAAGAGATTCCAGACCGGCAAGATCGAGCAGAGCGGTGTCGCAGGCAGAATCTTCCACTCGGGGCGAAAACGACTGTGCACAGTCGAGCAGGGCGGCATGCGCGCTGGCCTCTTGTAAGGCAGACCGCGGACGCAATGCCAACTCCGAGCATAGCTGTGCTTGAGCTTTGGTCATGCCCGGTGCAATCCCGATGCGGCCAGCTTTCTCATTTACTGCCCCAACTTTTTCTAGTGGTGGTTTGCCTTCTAGCACGGCTAGCGCTTGGGTACGTAGCTCTGGTTCTGCGCGCAACAGAGCCGCCACCGGAAAATTGGGCACGTAAATACAAGCGAAAGGCATGACCGAATTCGATTTCTTTATCTTTAATCTTTATCCGGCTTTTGCCTCTGCCCAAGCTGTTCTGCTGGCAAAGGCAACGGCAGCGGAGCCCACTGGTTTACCCGCCAGCCGGGAGCGGATCAATTCTGCTTTAATCTCGATCTGCTCCAGCAATTGCGCGTGTGACGGCACATGAGATATCTCGGTTATCGGTATACGCTCGGGGGAAAAAGCGAGTGGCGATTTGGATAAATAACAACCGCTGTCGGTTTGTAGCTTGATCACCAATGATGAGCAACTGCCAGCAATGGGCTGTTGCTCCAATGTGAGCAGCACTGTAGAGGTAGGTTCCACGGCGCGGCGGAAACGAAACCATGTGGCCAGCGGAATACGGCGCGCAGCTTGTGGCGGTAGATCGGCGAGGTCCAGGGCGACCACTCCAAAGCCACCACTTTCGAGCAGCAAGTCGGTGACGCGCAGAACTTGCTCCAAACGATTTTCCGCATTCCGCCCTTCATTTCTTTTTGAGTCGGATTTTTGCCTAGTTTTCTGTGGCGAACTTTCGCCGCAACGAATCCATAACAATCGCTCCAACTGCACACCCGCAGCTGCGGCCGATTGCGGATCGAGAGCATCACTGGCGTCGACCAGGGCACAGAATTCTCCACGCTGGGTGGCGGCGGATAGAGCGGCTAACAATAAAGCAGTCCGACCCGAGGATGCGGGGCCGCATATCTCGGTTAAGCACCCGCGCGGTAGTCCTCCGGTAAGCTCATCGATCGCGGCGATTCCGCTGGAAATCATTTCTGGCGCCGGACGCACACTCAGCCGCGAAGCCGGGGTCAAGCCCGCCAGACGCGGGTCTATGGCGGTAAACCGGTCTGAGATATGAAGGGAATTCCCCCTTGGCAATTTCCGATTGCCGAATGTTGGCGGGGAAATGGTTGATGGTTGATGGTTAATTGTTGATTGATGGGAGCAGACGATTCGAAGATCGTCCTCCGCTTCGAGGGGCAATTCGTAATTGGAAATTGAAAATGGGCGCGGTTCCGGAACTGCTTCTGCATCAAAAACAAAATGGCGGCCAAGGGCCGCCGAAGTGGAAACCACTGCGGTAGACATAAATATCTCAAGGATTTCAGGGAACGCCGGGGTAGGACTCCGGAGGCGCACTTTCGTATTTTATTCGCCTAAGGGGAATTCTGCCCTACCTGGGACTCGGTGTCAAGCGGGGTAGTGTGGGGTATTTTAAAAACTGGCCTTCTAACGATATTTGTTCCAGCGGCTTACCAGCATAACTTCCGTCCGTCTAAGCGAAGCATCGTGCTGCGTAGGGGAGTTCGGGCTACCCTGCTTGGCCAAACCCCTCGCGAAATCCCAATTCAAGGAGTCTTTCATGCAAAAAGTGCGTATGCTTTTGCTCCCAGGGCTGCTGTGGTTTGCAGGTATTTGCCAGGCCCAGTCGGCGGTGCTCGACCTGCCCCGGCAAAGCCAACATGCCGTGCTTACCCAGCGCATCGGCATTACGGACATCACCATTAACTATCACCGTCCCCTTGTAAACGATCGCAAGATTTGGGGCTCCATGATTCCCTATGGGCAAGTGTGGCGTGCGGGAGCCAACGAAAACACCACCATCACGTTCAGTGATCCAGTCACGGTTGAGGGTAAACCTTTGGACAGGGGAACCTACGGCCTGCACATGATTCCCGCCGAAGATCAATGGACAATCATCTTCTCGAAGAATTCCACTTCCTGGGGAAGTTTTACCTACAAGCCTGAAGAAGATGCCTTGCGCATCAACGTAAAACCCCAGGCCACTGATTTTCACAATGCGCTGACCTACGAGTTCGATCAGCTCAAGCCGGACTCCGCGGTTGCCACCATGCGATGGGAGAAAGTCGCAGTGCCCTTCCAGGTGTCAGTGAAAGTGAATGACGTGGTGGAAGCCAGCTTGCAAAAACAACTGCGTGGACTGGCGCAATATACCTGGGACGGTTGGGATGATGCCGCTAACTATTTGCTGGCCAGCAAGGTTGATCTGGACGAGGCGCTCAAAGATGAAGACCAGTCCATCCAAGTGGAAGAACGCTATGACAATCTGCTGACCAAGTCGAAGATCCTCGAAGCGATGGGTAAAAAAGATGAGGCCAAGGCGGTTCTCAGCAAAGCTTTGGATAAGGCCAGTCCGTTGCAAATGCATCTTTATGCGCGGCAGTTGCAAGGCGAAAAGCGGCAGGACGAGGCCTTCGTCATCTTCCGCTCCAACGCCAAGAAATATCCCAACGAATGGTTTGTGCACTCGGGGCTGGGACGAATCTACAGCTCGCAGGGCGATTTCGACAACGCAGCCAAAGAGATGAGGATTGCGCTCGCGACTGCTCCAGATTCGTTTAAGCCAGGGCTTCAGGGATTGGTCAAGCGCTTGGAGTCGAAAGATGACATCAACAAGTAGATTCGCTTCCGCAGACTAGAACTAAAACAAGAGGGCCCGCCTACGCTGGCCCTCTTTTTGTGTGCCGAGCATGTTCGACAGCTCGAGGGTGAAAGTCCCTTTGACAACCGGATGGAGGTGAAGTCATAGCGAAGCGCAAGGGTGAAATAACACT
>Ga0070697_100000654_pt1 | contig 26101 bp, 24 predicted proteins | sample KBSK1501metaG_FD_65475 | JGI IMG/M metagenome (GOLD analysis project Ga0070697, IMG submission 65475) | Corn, switchgrass and miscanthus rhizosphere microbial communities from Kellogg Biological Station, Michigan, USA - KBS K1-50-1 metaG | ecosystem: Host-associated > Plants > Roots >...
GCGCCGCTCGCCAAACTGGCTGAAGATGAAGTGTGAGTTGGCCCAGGAGTTCGTGGTCGGCGGCTTCACCGAGCCGCAAGGCAAACGCGCGGGCCTGGGCGCTCTCCTGGTTGGTTATTACGAAAGGGACGACCTTGTTTTCGCCGGCAAAATCGGCACCGGCTTCAATACGAAAATGCTGCTCGACCTGCGCGCGCAACTCGATCGGCTCGAGATCGATAAACCGCCGTTTACGAAAGGCGTTGGCTTACCGCGAAGCAAAGTCGGTACTAGCCTGCGCGCTCACTGGGTCCACCCCGAGATCGTGGTGCAAGTAGGTTTCATCCAGTGGACCAAACACAACAAACTCCGCCACCCGAGACTTCTCGGTATTCGCAACGACAAGCACCCGCGCGAGGTGGTGAGGGAGTGACACTTACATTAGTCCGCGGAGCGGACGACGGCATAAAGTCTCGCACCCCAGCCGAGATGCTCGGCTGGGGACCCCGCCCTGGGGTGGAGCGCAGCGAAACCCCAGGATTGTCAACATGAAAACATTTGCAGAGCCCGCGAAGCGGCCGATGGCGTTCGATTACAAGCCGTTATTCGTGATGATGCGACTGTCGGACGCTCCGCGGGCTTTGATTATTTTTCGCGCGGGGTTCCTGGGGTTTCGCTGCTCTCCACCCGGGGTCCCGAGCCGAGCATCTCGGCTGGGGTGCGAGACTTTATGCCAACACTCGCTTTGCGGGTTGATTCCCACGAAATAGTTTTCCTTTGTGTGGCCCAAAAGTCTACAGAAGTTCGCGTTAATAGGTAGACAGAAGTCCGCGCTGAAGCTCAACGCAAAGTATGTGGTAAACCCGAAGGTTCGCATACCACAAAACAATTAGAGGCTTTAAGGAGAATGAAATGAGCGCAAATGCCAGGCAATCACAGGTCGGATCGGAAACCATTAACGACACCAGGAGCCGGCGCGCTGCCGCCCTGGCTGATCGTATCGAGCAAGGGGCCGCTGGGTTAGCATCGTTTGCAGAGGGGCTGTCGGAGGCGGAATGGCTGCTGCCGGTTTCGGCCACCGACAGACGTTCAGTCGGCGTAATCGTCAATCATGTGGCAAGCGTATACCCGGTTGAGATTGAAGTGGCGAAAGCGATTGCGAGTGGTCACGCCGTTACGGAGGTCACCTGGGAAGCTGTTAATGAGATGAATGCGAAACATGCGACTGGCGTGGCATCCGATGCAGCTGCCACGAAGGAAGCGACGGTCGATCTATTGCGCCGCAACAGTCGCGAAGCCGCCGCCGCGATCCGCGAGTTTACGGATGAGCAGTTAGACCAGGCAGCACCTTTCTCTTTGAGTTTCGGCGCGCCTGTCACCGCGCAGTTTGTCATCGAGGACCACGCGCTGCGTCATAGCTGGCACCACCTGGCCCGCATCCGCAAAGCGATCGGCCGCTAAGGAGTCCGCGGAGCGGCCTGGCTCGCCAGTGTTGTGTCATTGAATGATCTTGGAACCACCGCTCCGGAATCGCAAAATCGCAAGCCTAACCCTTGGGTTGTGGTTGTGAGGATCAATACCCGATAGCCAGTCCATCTTTGCGTGGATCGGACGCGCCCATGAGGGTCCCGTTCACCAGATCAATCATGTTGCCTGGCCCCCACCCATCGATGATCTCAGTACGCCGGGAGGTGAAGCTCGCACGTGGCCCAGGGCGATTAGCCGGTCAATCACCGTTGCCGGAATTTCATCCTCGAGCAAGACGGCCCGACCGCTCATATAACGGTAGCGCGGCGCATCAATCGCCTGCTGCAACCCCATCCCCAGATCGATGATATTGACCAACACCTGAACATGTCCCTGGGCCTGAATGCCGCCACCCATGACGCCGAAAGACATGAACAGCTTGTTGTCTCTAAAGACCATCGCCGGAATGAGCGTGTGAAAAGGGCGCTTGCCTGGCTCGAGATGGTTGGGGTGGGCTCGATCCAGTGAAAACGAACTACCGCGATTCTGAAGTACGATTCCCGTATCGCCGGCGACAATCCCTGATCCAAAAGCGTCGAAAAGACTGTTAATGAACGACACGGCGTTGCCGTCCTTGTCGACGACCGTAAAGTAGGTCGTGTCGTGCCCCAGGTTGATTTCTCCCGGTGGTGGTGAATCCAGGGCTTTGTCCGGATCAATAAGGGCGCGTCGTTTGGCCGCGTAGTCTTTCGACAGCAGCTCTGCTACGGGCACTTTGGAGAAAGCTGGATCAGCGATGTAGCGATTGCGATCGGCGAAGGCAAGTTTGGTTGCTTCAATCAGCGTGTGATAGTAGCGATCAGGTTGTGCACTCAAAGCTGCAAGATCGAAACCCTCGAGAATGTGAAGCGTGAGTAACGCAGTCAACCCCTGTCCGTTCGGTGGGAGTTCATAGACCGTGTAACCGCGATAATTGGTCGAGATCGGGTCCACCCACTCTGATTTCTGCGCTGCCAGGTCTGCCTCGGAAATGAACCCCCCGTGCTTCTTGGAATAGTCGGCGATGGCACGGGCTATTTCACCCTTGTAGAAAGCATCGCGGCCGCCGCGGGCCAGCGTGCGGAAGGTGCGAGCCAGGTTCGGTTGACGGAAGATCTCGCCTGGCCGTGGCGCTCTCCCCTCAATCAGGTAGTTAGTTGCAGCTGCGGGATTCTTCTTCAACTTTGTCACTTCGGCGTTCCAGTCTTCAGCAGTCTTCTCCATGACTGGGAACCCGTTCTCCGCACAATCAATAGCCGGCGAGAGCAGATCTGAAAGCTTCATAGTGCCGTACTTTTCCAATAACGTTACCCAGCCATCAAAAGCACCGGGCACGGTGATACTCTCCATGCCGAACTCGGGCATCTGCGTGCGCATCTGTTTAGTCGGCCGCTTAGCAAAGTAATCAAGAGTCAAAGCGCGTGGAGCTCTGCCGCTGGCATTGAGTCCCTTCAGCTCCTTCGTTTTCGACCAGTAAACGAGCATGAAGGCGTCGCCGCCTATGCCGGTCATCATGGGCTCCGTTACATTGAGCATGGCCGCCATCGCGATTGCTGCATCGACGGCATTGCCACCGCGTTTGAGAACCTCAAGACCGACCTGCGAGGCGAGCGGTTGACTGGTAGCAACCATTGCATGTTGGCTCCGCACAACCGATCGACCCGGCTTGACTACGGAGAGCCGGTTTTTGGCTTTGGAGCTTTCGGCTTTGGAGTTTTTGTCTGGGGAGCTTTTGTCTTGTGCTGAGGGGTGGATGTTTGTCATTAACATCAGCGCCATTATCGCAGTTGCAATGAAGATCCGAGCCGCTTGCGGCACGGAAATGATTGTCGTTCGGGTCGTTCGGGTCGTTCGGAACATAGGCGAACCTCTCCAACCAGCGTCACGCTAGGTTGGTCGACTACTGACGGTTTCAATGCTTGGGAAGAAGTGTCAAATCCGAAACAGCATCAACGCGCCAAGTGTAACAAATCAGTCAGCGCGGACTTTAACCCGCGCAGTGGGTGTCAGCGTAAAGCCTTGGGTGAAGCGCAGCGAAACCCCAGGACCATCAGCACAAAAAATTTGCAGAGCCCGCGAAGCGGCCGATAGAGTTGGCGACGACCAAGACATCATTCGCAATCGATTTACCGTTCTCCCTGCATCCTGCTCCTGCGTACTGCTCCTGTTCCCTCTGTCGGCCGCTCCGCGGGCTTTAGTTATTTTTCGCGCGGGGTTCCTGGGGTTTCGCTGCGCTTCACCTCAGGCTTTACGCCTTCGGCCGCTCCGCGGGCTCTTTCCGGTAGGCACCGCGCTGGTTCTTCAAATCCGAAATTCGAATTCCGAATTCCGAAATTCAAATAGCTCCTAACCGCCGGCGATGGCCCCGATGATATAAAACGGCTCCGCTCCCGACGCAATTTCCGGAGGCAGCGGAGCGTCCGGTGACTTGTGCGTTACATCCTCGCCGCAGGCAAAGAATCTCAAGAACGGCCTGCGCTCTCCCGAGACGTGCTGGCGAATCGTGCCACACAACATCGGATACTGTGCCTCCAGTGCATCGAGCACCTTTTGTCGTGTGACTTCGCCATCAATTTGTACTATCACATCTCCGTTGACGCCCGCGAGCGTCCGCAAATGCATTGGCATTGCAACCCGAATCATGGCCCCTGTCATGACAACACCTGGACCTCCACTGAAAGTACGGGGGGAAGATCTCGAACAATCGGCGACCAGCTATCTCCACCGTCGGCCGATGCATAGACCTGTCCACCCGTCGTGCCAAAGTAAACGCCACACGAATCCAGCGAGTCGACGGCCATCGCATCGCGCAGAACGTTGACGTAACAATTGTCCTGCGGCAGGCCCTTGGTGAGTGGCTCCCATTCGTTGCCACCTGTGCGGCTGCGATATACACGGAGTTTCCCATCGGGCGGATAGTGTTCGCTATCGCTCTTGATCGGCACGACGTAGATCGTTTCCGGCTCGTGAGCGTGAACGTCAATTACAAATCCGAAATCGGTTGGCAAATTACCGCTGACCTCTTTCCACGAATCACCTCCATCGTCACTGCGCAAAACGTCCCAGTGCTTCTGCATAAACAGCAGATTCGGATTTGCAGGATGCATCGCCACGTGATGAACACAGTGGCCCACCTCTGCATTCGGATCGGGAATGTATTGTGAGTGCAGGCCCTTATTGATTGGTTTCCAGGTTGCACCGCTGTCGTCACTGCGGAATGCACCCGCTGCCGAGATGGCCACGATGATCCGTTCCCGATTCTTTGGATCCAAAATGATCGTGTGCAGGCACATACCGCCGGCTCCCGGTTGCCACTGAGCTCCGGTACCGTGGCCGCGCAGTCCGGCAAGTTCTTGCCACGTTTGGCCGCCGTTGGTTGATTTGAACAACGCGGCATCTTCAACGCCGGCATAGACGGTGTCTGGGTCGTCGAGGGAGGGTTCAAGATGCCAGACGCGTTTGAATTCCCATGGATGCGCCGTGCCGTCGTACCACTGATGGGTCGTCAGCGGTTTGCCGGTTTCAGACGAAGTATCGTAGACAAATTTATTACTTTCGCCGAGGGGCATGCCCTCGGGTGTTGTAGTGGGCTCGCCAACCGGGGTGCCAGGTTGGACCCACGTCTTGCCGCCATCATCTGAGCGCTGAATAATCTGGCCAAACCACCCACTGCTTTGCGAGGCATAAAGCCGGTTTGGATCCTCAGGCGATCCTTTGAGGTGATAAATCTCCCAACCGGCGAAATGCGGGCCACTCACGTCCCATTTTTCACGCTTTCCATCTGCGGTAAGAATGAAGGCGCCCTTCCGGGTGCCTACGAGTACTCGCACATTGCTCATCTTTTGCTCCTTCTACGCTGAGTCATTTTGAAATTCAGGTACCTCTAGCTGTAAGTCGAATGGCGACCCCCGTAATCGACAGGACAGGAGAAGAAAATCCCCAGATTACGCAGAATACACAGATTAAAGCTTAGGACTTTGGTCTTTGAGCTTGGTTCTTTGCGCTTTGTTTGCGTTGCGAGAAGCTAATTCCCTCCGACAAAGATCAAAGCACAAAGTACAAAGTTCTAAGTTCAAAGCTTTAATCTGTGTGCCAGTGCTCCTAACGCTGAAAGCGTTCGCTAATTCCAGCCCAGGGTTGTCGCGTTTGGCGGCTACCCTGGAAAAAAGAATGAGGTAGAGATGCAGCAACCCTGAAGGGGTTGCGCCGCTGTCTGTCGAATCGGCAACCCGTCGCAACCCCTTCAGGGTTGCGAAGAACACATTGCCGATGCCGGTGACTGCAATTTTGCGATTCTCTGTTACTCGCCTGTTGTATTGTTGAATGATCTCGGAGGCCCGCGCTCTAGAATCGCAAAATCGTAAGCCTGATCCCGGTGTTAGTTTTCTTCACTGCAACTGCTTTGCAAATTCGAGAATCTGTTCGGGTCGTGCGCGCACGAAAAGATTCTCCGTCATCATTCGCCAGCGAACAGTGCCGGAAGGATCGATCAGGAACTCTGCTGGGCGCGCAACGTCTGCGCCCTTTTCTCCCTGACCGGTATGAACGAGATCGTAGCGGCGAATTGCCTCGAGTTTTGGATCGGATAGAAAAGTAAAAGTGTACCCAGCGTCTTGCAGCATGTACTTGCGATTGAGCTCTGGACTATCAACACTGATAGCAACCGCACGGATTCCCTCGTCAGAAAGCGTTTTCAAATTGTTTTGGATGCCCCGCAACTCGGAGTGACATAGCGGTCACCAGTAGCCCCGGTAGAAAATCAGCAACACACCTTTTGGCGGCTTGTTGTTAATTGGTTCACTCAGCAATTGCGCCAGCGTCACCGGCTTGTCGTTGGGATCAGTGAGGGTAAACTCGGGCGCCTTCTGTCCAACCTGCGGAGCTGCAGCCGATGCAGGCAGCCACCGGCCGAAGACGAAGACCGCAAAAAGAAAACCTGCGAGCAGTAAAACTCCCAGCGCCGCTGCCAAAGAGCTGAAGATCTTTGCGACGATTCTTTTGTCAGGTTTGAAGGCCCGGCGCAGGCCGAGAAACAAAAGCACCACCGCTACAGCAAACAGGATCAGGTTGGCCCAGGGAAAATCGCGCGTTATCGGTCAGCGCACAAATACAAGCTCGTAGCTAAATCCCGCAACCAGGCTGAGGACAAATCCTGTCCAGATCTTCCAGTTTAGTCTCTTCATGGGCCCGTACTTTATCACAGCAGCTGGACGGGATCCGCTCCGCGTTATAGGTGAGGTTACGGATTGGGAGGGGCACTCTCCCCGAAGAACTCAAAGCCATGAAGGACCATATTGAGCGACTGGCCTTCAGGGATATGGCACATCGACCGTACGCCCCTCATAGATCTCCCGGGCACGCGCCAGCGCTGCCTCGACGTGTGGAAGGGAACTGGGGTCAGGCTTGCGATTTGCGATTGTTGGTCACTCGACGCTGTTGTATTGCTGAATGATCTCGGAACCGCCGCTCCGGAATCGCAAAATCGCAAGCCTGACTCCGGTTTTGTTTTTCGGGTTTATACGGAACCAGATATACATTGTTCGGCGTACATGTTGAAAGTTGCCAGGGCAAATCCAACCACGAAACAGGAGTTACTATAACAGCCATTCTTCGTCCGATTCGAAACTACCCAATTGTAGCCTTTACCATCCTTGCATGCCTTTTTGGATGGGTGTCTTTTATCGCTTACGCTTTCGGGGCTGCGACTACGCCTGATGGTATGCCGCTCGGACCAATCGTGGCCGCCTTCATTGTCGCGGCTTGTCTGGGACGAACCGAGTTCAAGGAATGGGGCCGCCGACTCATCACCTTTCGCACTGGAATTGGATGGTATGCGCTCGCTTTCGTTGCCCCGATCGTTATTATCACGATTGTCGCGCTGACCAACTACGCCCTCGGTGCGACGCTTCCTTCCGCATCTCAACTTGCAATATGGACCGAACTTCCAGGCACTTTTGTTTTCTTCCTGATCTTTGTCGGCATCGGTGAAGAAGCAGGCTGGACAGCCTTCGCTGCGCCCCTGCTTTTGCGTCGCAATACTTTTATCAAAGCGTGGTTGATCTTATCTGCAATCCGCGTTCTATGGCATGTGCCACTGATGATGAGTGGAGACCTGCCCTGGGTGCTTGGCGTCGGAGGCAACGTCGCCTTTCAATTCCTCGTGCTATGGCTTTTCCAACGCGCTGACCAACGCTGGTTCCTCGCCGCCATCTGGCATGCGGTTCTCAATACATCTGGCGGTAAATTCTTTTTCCAGTTGGTGCAGGGAAAAGATGAGGCGCGACTCGCTATGCTGATGACTGCAGGATATGTGATTGCGGCGATAGCGGTCTTTCTCTTCGACCGTAGTGGTCTTGAGCCTATGAAAGAAGTCAACCAGCGGGATCGGTAACCGGTCGGCGCTACTGCATTGCGGCCTTCGCGCCTCCATCTTCTTCGCCCCGTCGGGGCGAGATGTTTATAGGCTAGTAACGGCAGACACGTTCTTCTCCGTTCGGAGCGGAAACTGACTTGACGGATAAATCGCTGCCTGCCCGTCCGCTCCCCCGAACGGAGAAGGTGGTTTGTTGGCATTCACTGCTATAAACATTTCACTCCTCATGGAGTGAAGAGGGCTTTGTGTTTTGGGGTGAACCTACGAAGCCGTCTTGACCCGATTTGTTTACGCGGGGGAGTTGGCGGCTCATTTAGGTTCTTGAGCTAATCAAACACGACCGTGAAGTATTTATCATGAGTCGCAAGCTTGCGAATAACAGCCGCGAACTTCCGATTGAGTTCTTCGTTCGATTCTAATAATTGTCGCAGCTTTACGAAGGCACGCATGATCGCAATGTTGACCTCGAGTGCTCGTTCGCTATTGAGCACACTCGACAACATCGAGACACCCCTGCTCCGTAAAAGCGTAGGGCAAATAACGCCGGCCGCCCCTACCTGGTTTTGCGCTTGTCTTTGAGGTTGCAAATTGTGGCCTCAAACCTCCCTGGCTTGTGTTTGAGATCGCAAATTGCGATCTCAAAGCTTCAAAAGTAGCCTTCAGGGATATGGCACATCGACCGTACGCCCCTCATAGATCTCCCGGGCACGCGCCAGCGCTGCCTCGACGTGTGGGAGCATGTTTTCTTCGCCGAAGTGCTCCAGGAATGCGGACTTTCTCAACAATTGTTCTGGTTGGCTCCGAGCTCCGCACAACAGTAGCGTCCGGCCGGTGGCGCGCAGTCGGTCTGTGAGCTTTTCCAGCTCGTGCAGCCCCGTGGCGTCGATTGCCGTCATGTTTCTGAGACGCAGGATAACTACCGACGGGAGTACATCTAAATTGGCCGTCGCTTCGCCCAACTTTTCGGTTGCTCCAAACAAAAACGGGCCGTGTATCCGCAGAACTAGCACATAAGGCGGTAGCAACTTGTCCTGCAGAACGTGGGGCCGACCGTCCTCAATATAGTCTTCGGTCACCGGAGCGACCGTAGTCGTTTGCGACACCCGATAGATGTAAAGCAGCGCGGCGAAAAGCATTCCTATCTCAACCGCTGTAGTCAGGTCCGCAAACACCGTGAGGGCGAAGGTCAATAGCCACACTGTAATGTCAGCTTTTGATAGTGTCAGAATAGTTCTGACCTCGCGCCACTCACTCATGTTATAGGCCACCACGAAAAGGATCGCCGCAAGTGTCGCTAACGGAATAAAGCGGGCTAGTGGCGCCGCAACCAGGAGAATTGTGAGCAGCGTCAGAGCATGGACAATGCCTGAAACAGGAGTGCGGGCACCTGCTCTCACGTTCGTTGCGGTGCGCGCGATTGCCCCAGTTGCGGGTATGCCGCCTACGAGGGGAACAGCGAAGTTCGCTATACCTTGCGCGAACAATTCGATATTGGAGTTGTGTTTGTCGCCAATCATGCCGTCAGCTACAACCGCAGACAGAAGGCTTTCAATGGCTGCCAACATGGCAACGGTCACGGCCGCCGGTAGCAAGGGAATGATCAAGTCAGGCCTGAATTCCGGAAAAGAGAGCGGCGGCAAACCGGTGGGGATCCCGCCGAACTTAGTCCCGATAGTCTCCAGAGGAAGTTTGAAAGCGGCCGCTGCAACTGTAGCCAGGACGAGGGCCACGATGGCTCCGGGAACGCGTTTTGTAATTTTCGGAAGCAGCAGAATGATTGCGAGCGAGCCGACCGCTATCAGCGCAGCCGGGTATTGCAGGCTACCCACGCTTCGCGCCAGGAGACGCATTCGCGCGAGAAATTCGCTTGGCACCGCACCTGTCTGGAGACCAAGGAAGTCCTTGATCTGAGTCGAAGCAATCAGCACTGCGATGCCGTTAGTAAAACCGATGGTGACAGGACGGGGTATGTATCTAACCGCGGACCCGAGCCCGGTCACCGCCATGACGATGAGGATGACACCGGCCATCATCGTCACCATCAAAAGACCGGAGACTCCATGGGCCGCGATGATGCCGGCCACGATCACCACGAACGCTCCGGTGGGACCACCAATCTGCACCCGCGAACCGCCGAGGGCCGAAATGAAGAAGCCTGCAACAACCGCCGTGTAAATCCCGGCCTGCGGCGAGACTCCCGAAGCGATGCCGAAGGCCATTGCAAGGGGCAGTGCGACTAACCCAACCGTCACGCCGGCAATGAGGTCCGCAATAAAATCACGTCGCGTGTAACCACCCCGCAAGCACAAAAGCAGTTTCGGGGTCCATGTTTTATCAAGTAACGACATCTGTTGCCGTCAATCTTCTCCCATCTCTCATCACAAAACAAAGTTCTCATTTTGCCTGAAAATCGGATTATGGGTGGATTTATCGAGCGAGACTGCAGTGGTACGTCTTGGCCGAGGCTGCCTTGGGGCATGAAGTCAGTACCACCACGCGGTAGCGGGTGGGTTTCTTCATTCTTAATAAACCGGCGTGAAAAGCGACTCGACAATCGGCCACCAAGAGACCCACCCGCTACCGCGTGGTGGTACTGACTTCATGCCACTCAGGTACTCTAAACGAAACTGACCCACTACCGGCGAGACGCGTTTCTGGCCCAGGAATCCTTTTTTCGGCCGATGCGTCCACAGGTAAGTTCAAATATGAAACCTCTCGTCTGCCAGTCCAGTAAGAAGGGATGAAGGAGACAACATGGAGCTGCTGGAGCGTTTCGCGCAGGGCGAGCTCGAAGCTTTCGAAACGCTGTTTCGACAGTTCCAGGGCCAAGTCTACGGCTGGGTCATCCGCATTGTTCGGGATCCGGCGGTCGCTGAAGATCTTACGGTGGAGGCGTTTTGGCGAATCTATCGAGCCCGAGCGCGATTTGATCCGACCCGCAGCTTTGGGGCATGGGCCAGGCGAATCGCAACCAATGCGGCGCTTGATTATCTCAAGACCGTACGGCCGGAGGTGTTACTGACAGAAGGTCACGGCCGAGTAGAGCCTCCTAACCCGGCCATGCAAGCGGATGTTCGCAATCGGATTGAACAGGCCTTCACTCACTTACCGGCAAAACTCCAGATTGTCGCGAGGCTGGCTCTCATAGAAGAGCAACCCTATGAAGAGATTGCTGGAGCGCTCGGAATCTCCGTGGGCGCGGTTAAATCGAGAGTCTTCCGCGCAGTGCGCCTGTTGCGGAGAAAATTGAAACGATTGGGTGTTGAACCATGAATGAACCGAATGATGAAAGGCTTCGAGAATTTCTGAGAATCGGTGTTGCGCCGGTCGCAGACACTGATCTCAAGCAAGACCTGTGGCCACAAATGCTCAAGAGGCTGGACCAACAGACCCTTCGAGCATCGTGGCTTGACTGGGCACTGATCGCAGTTCTGCCGGTTTGGTTCTTTCTTTTCCCCGAAGTGATCCCGGCTCTGCTCTACCACTTATGACAAGGAGGACTTCATGAACAAGCATCTTTATCTGCGGGCCTATTTGGCAGGGATCGCCCTGCCCACCATGTTTCTGTTGATCGGACTGAGCGTTTTTATTATTACGCGGTTTGTTTATCACTTCCCAGTCGCCATCGAGCGACTCCTGGTCTTCCCAATGGCTCTAGTGCCCAACCTATGGGGCGCCTGGAATATGCTGTATGCTCGGCTTGGCCCAGGTCATCGTTTGCCGCTTGGTATCCACGGCGCCGTACTGTTTTTTCTGGTGGCGCCAATCGGACTGATGGTCGCTCGGGCACTCGATATCTGGACAGTGACAGCAATGCCAACGTTCATCCTCACCGCCTTTCCCGTCGTACTGATTGTCTATTATCTTGCCTGGAAGCACATCGTCGGGTTCTTCAACCGACTCTTGAGTGTCGCGTGATCGGCAAGTCGCGCCTAGCGGGCGGTGTCTTCACCTCGACTGCGCTAGGATCCCGGCAAATTTTCTTGAGTTATTTTATTGGCGTGTTTTTGATTCTCGCCGGCGTTTGCTTACTCGTGAATAAGAAAGCGCGCACGGCAGCCACAACTTTAGGGCTTACGATTCTGACGGACAGTGTTATGGATCTAGCTTCCAATGCGTGGCGATGCTCCTGGCCGCGCCCACTGACGTGGTCGCGCTGAACTTTTCTTCGACACACTGCTTTTCTGCGGAGTCATTCTGCTGTTGGCGAACTCGATTGACAATGAACCAGCTGTGGCGCGGAGTTAGTGTGAATCAAAATGCGTACTGATTCAGGCAAGACTAATTGAGAGCACGAACAAACGGAGAACTGGGTCAGCCTTGCGATTTGCGATTCTCGGTCACTCGCCATTGTTGTATTTTGAATGATCTCGGGAGCTAGCGCTCTAGAATCGCAAAATCGCAAGCCTGACCCCGGTTTTATTTTTTGGAATCTGGGGCGTGAGCCCCAGGATCCAATCGTTAAAAAGATTGAGCCCGCGGAGCGGGCGATAGAATTGGCGATTACGAAGACATCATTGGCAATCGATTTACCGTTCTTCTGCCTCCTGCTCCTGTTTCTACTGTCGGCCGCTCCGCGGGCTTTAATTATTTTTCGACTGCGTTTCCTGGGGTTCCGCTGCGCTCCACCCCAGGGCGGGGTCCCCAGCCGAGCATCTCGGCTGGGGTGCGAGACTTTATGCCGTCACCCGCTTCGCGGGTTATTGGCTTTAGGGTCCGGCTCCGTCGCGCGCTAACTACAGATCGCCCTTCGCTGCCTCAATGTAGAAGTTGCGATTCACCTCAAACGTTTTGATTTCCTCAGAGAACTCAAAGGTCTGCTTTACTTCGTTCGGTGTTATCTGAATCTCCTTGCCATTGAGACTGACGCGAATCGGCATTGCGAATCCCTTAACCACCCGTTCGTAGTAAAACGAAACGCTCTTCCCGTTCACGTTGTATTTCAACAAGGGAATCTTTGTCGTCCGCAGGTATTGGTCAAATACCTTGCTGAGATCAATACCGGCCTTCGTGCTGATATACGACTCAATCTGTTCCGTGGTAACGGTCTGATGCCAAAAAGCAGCATTGAGCCCGCGCAGGATGGAGAGCCACTTCGCGTCGTCATTGATGATGTAGCGAATCGTGTGCAGCATGTTCCCGCCCTTGGGATACATGTCGCCTGACCCTTCTCGATTGGCTCCATAAGTGCCAATGATCGGACGGTCGTTTCGGATGCCGCGACGAGTACCGACGACGTAATCCTCCGCATCTTTTTTCCCGAAGTGGTATTCGACAAAAAGGTTTTCTGCGTAATTGGCAAAGCCCTCATGAATCCACATGTCCGCAGCGTCCTTCATCGAAATGCTGTTGCCGAACCATTCATGCGCTGATTCGTGAACAATGATGAAGTCGAATTTAAAACCAACCCCGCAGGCACAAGGGTCTCGTTGCAAGTAGCCATTCCTGAACCAATTGCCGTAGGTAACTGAGCTTTGATGCTCCATGCCCGGATATTGAACCGTAACCAGCTTGTAACCATCCTCATAAAATGGATATCTCCCAAACCAGTGTTCAAAGGCCTGCAGCATCCTTGGAACTTCTTTGAATTGTCTGAGCGCTGCTTCTTTCTGATGAGGCAGCACCCAATACTCAATATCCAACACGCCGCCCTTCCCCCGGTACTTGTCAGTAAGTTTTACGTAATTGCCGATATTGACGTTGACTCCGTAGTTATTGATCGGGTTCACAACTTCCCAATGATAGGTTTTCTTCTTCGCCGCAACATCATGGTCCGTCTTTTTCAAGCGGCCATTCGAAACAGCAACCAGATTCTCCGGCACCGTTACGCTAATTTGCATGCCGCGATCTGGTTCATCAGCGCCGTGATCTTTGTTGGGCCACCAGATGCTCGCTCCAATGCCCTCACAAGTGGTAACGATAAGAGGCTCTCCCAGATCGTCTCGTCCCCAGGTTATCCCGCCCACCCAGGGCGGATTCTTACTCACAACCGGAACGCCTTCGTAAAATATTTCGATCTTGTCCTCAACTCCTTTAGGAACTTCCTTTTCAAACATTACCCAGTAGACATTTCCTTCTCGTTCAAATTTGAGTTGCGAGTTGCCGTGGGTGATCTTTGTAATTGCTAACGGTGGCTGCAAATCAATCTGCATCTTGCTTCCCGGTTTTAGCGTCTTGAAAGTTATAGTGTTCGACCCTTTCAACCTTCTGGTTTCCGGTAAGAACTCCACCTTCAAGTGGTAATGCAGTACGTCCCACCATTCGCGTTCCGGCGTTATCGAGCCGCGAAGTGTTTCCTGGCGGGTGATAGGCTCGGGTTGCGGGTTCTGGGAATTTTGGCCAAAAAGATAACTGGCGCCCAGGTGCACCAGTAGAAGTACCGCAATCGCGAGTATTGCCAATTTACATTTACGCATCGTCATCAAAACTCCGGTGCTCCGGATTAATCATGAAGTGGACAGGCCACGGATATGAAGGCAGTGATGCTACAGTGGCGAACTGCCACTGACAAGAATATTTCGGCCTGTAGATTAATGTCGGACGCTATGCGGTCAGTACTGCCTGCGATAGCGGGTGGGTCTTAGTCGTGAAAACCGACTCTGGAGTACGTGTGCCTCAAGCGATTTCGCACCGGCCTCTTCGAAACGATGGTCGACTGGATGAGAGCACCGCTTCGTCGGCGTACACCAGTAAGGCGTTAGGCCACTGACTTTGAGGCTGCAGAGGGCTATCGTCTCCTGGCGTCATCAGACGTCTTGCGCATCAATCCTTCCGGCCCGCAAATCCCGAACCGTCTGTAATAAGAATGCTCTAGCGCCTTGACTCGCGCTAAGTCCCGCGAACAGCATGGATCGCCAGTTGTTAGGCGTAGATAGATGTCGATCTAACATCAAGAGTTGCTGTCTAACCGCGCTGTCGAATTCGACGATTGAAAAGCCACGTCTCGGAAGCCGCAGATGATCTTCAGGGTTCCGCAAAATAGACTTCCAATATTGAAAGAGGTAAGGAAGGACATCAGTCCTTTCAAGTACATTTGCTAGATGATATTTGACCGCAGGGTACAGGGAGTTTGTGGAACGTATGCATATGATGAGCCCAATATTCGGTTTCGAATAGTCTTCGCCTGACGCCTTGATTGTTGCCCGAACTAACCTCCGCTTAAGCTCTTTGTCAAAGTAAGGATGAAGCACGCGTTCTCCGCGTCTAGAACCCTTGAGCCGTTCCCCACGCTTAGTGTTGCAATCGCAAGTCGGCACAAGGTTCTTACTAAAGAACGAGAATTCCGCATATTTTGCCTTCGGGAATACATGGTCAAGGGTCCCAGGTTTCAAGCTACCGCACATAGTACAAACCAGTGGCGATCCCTCCTTACGCATATCCTTGATGTAATCGAGTAAGGCGGGCGGCTTTTCGTAGTGCCGTCTTAGCGCGGCTCGTAATGCATCAGTCAAGTCACGTTTTGCCAAAGCAGACGTGTGCCAAGCGTTTCCGCCGCCATTCAGGTAACTTCGATACCGTCCTGAGATTCTCCTCAATCTACTTCGCAGCGCCGGATAGCTAGCTAGTCCCGGTTGGTTAGCCAGCAATGACAATTTGACCAAGTCGTCGATGTCGGGTTGTTGGAGGTATTTCAATCGGAAGGGCCCTTATATAGCTCTCGTCTGAGGTACATGAAAGCCTCATCTGAGAGCTCATCTTCGAGTGGTTTCAGCAGGACATCACGATCTTTGGAACTCCTACGCAGGCGTTGTTGGAGTGCATGCAATAACCTGCCATATAGCTCATCACCAAAAACGAAGAACGATATGGCTCCTATGTCAGCCCCCAATGTCTTCAAACGCGGTGGAACAACTTGAATTCCACCGTCATCAAGCTCCTTCAGAATCAGGACCTGCGAACTAGGAACTTCACGAACGAAATAAGCAGAGTGAGTCGCCAGAACTGCAAACGAGCTAGTCATCTTGAGCAACTCATCGAGTAACCCAACAAACTGTGTGATGAGATTTGGATGCAAATGCGTCTCTGGTTCATCGAAGAGGAGGAGGGTTCCGTTTTCTATGAAGAGACAGGCTTGAGCCGCAAACCGGATAAATGTTAATTCACCGCTGCTCAATGGCAGCATCTGTCGATCGACGTATCGACCGATCTCAGCTTTAGGATCAACTCTTCCCCAGAGCTCAAGCCGGTCTTTCTCGCTTCCGGACCGAAACCTAGATAGTGGAACCGTGGAGCTTGACGGAGATAGTAGATCGCCTTCGGGTCGCAACTGGATGAATATTTGATCCAGTTTGATTACCTTCGATATCGCATCGCAAAAAAGTTCCCACCTCTCTTCGTTGCGCACTCTCTCAGCAGAACGTGCCAATTGCACCAAAGTTTCTCCAAAACCGGTTTGAATACCGCCGGATCCTCCTAACTGGATTTTGCGGTACGGGATGCGATTCCTGGTGCTCGACCTTGGGAATGTCACACTGGTTTGACCCGGGCTGCTAATGGTAATAAGCCGGTTGACAGAAGGTCGGTCTCCGCTCGTGGTCTGGAGTCTTTCATCACCGCTTATTAAGGATCTGGCGAGATTTGATAACGTCTGGCTCTTTCCAACACCGTTCTTGCCAATGACGACTGCAATTCTTTTAGAGATCTTTCCTTCATGTTCAAATGTGAAATCAAGCTCATGAGCATTTTCGAACGAAGGAAGTTTGAATTTCAGCTTCAACGCTTTTGAAATACCACTGTCAACCTTGTGTTCTGTACCTCGTAGGACATAACCCGCATTATGGAATGCGAAGAAGGTTTCCGAACTCCGCATGAACGAAAGAGTGAAGTCCTTGCTGGTGGTTGCGCTCGCAAACCACTTCGGCAGTTTATTTTGCTTGACCGCGACCAAATCGTTGATCGCTAACAAGAATTCCATGGTTTCTTTGAATCCAAGCTTTAAGACTAGATTGCGGTATGCGACCAGATTTGAATGCATGGTGTAGAAGCCCGGCAGGTCCCTGCTGGCTAAATCTGAAGAACCCTTAAGTAAGTCTCTGATATCGGTAACCGGAGTGTCTGCACTTTCCAAAAAAGCGAGATGGACCTCTCCCGAAAAGCGGGAAACTTTGTTGCCTGGTCTGCTCACGCTGTACTTGAACTGGGTTCTTCGTGCAAAGTCGTTCCATTCGTCGGAGGTTGGGGAAAACACGATGGTCCGCTCATTTTGATGTCGAGATTCTGACTCTCTCCAAGCGAAATAAATGCGATAGGGTAGTCGACTCTCCGGATTAACTCCGAATTCACCTGCTGTTTGGATGATTTGCTCAATATTGTCTTCGTGCAGACTATGCAACTCATCTTCTGATTTACCGAGCCAGGTCCGGAGGGTCCGTTCGCTTACTTTGAGGCGGGTCGCGAGTCTTGACGCACTACCAATCATGGCGAGCATCTCGCGTAACAGATCGCCAAGTTTGATTTCAGAATGCATACGGTACTTATCAACTTCCAAGGTAGCTAGTCTACGGTCATGAAATCGCTAGTTCGAAATCGCTTTGCCTTGAGTAGAAAAGTTTTTGCATTTGAAAAATCGCAGAATCGAAGGCCTGCCTTTTAGTTTCCTTTTAAGGAAGACTCATTGGCGCTTTGTTCATGCTCAGCTTTCAAACGCGCCAGCACGGGAAATGAATATAAGTGCAACGCGAACCACCAGAGGTAGAGAGCCGACGGAGAGTAAAAGTTATCGTGATTGACTAAGCCGTGTGCCATGTCGTTCCTCAGGTTCGCTCCAAATCTCTCAACTAGCAAGGTTCGCATCTCGAATACGATGTCCGTGCCCAATATCTCGGCTAATGGGCTCGCGAACTTTGACGAACAAAGAGTGCGGTTCAAGTCGATTTCTTCCTGCACTCCTACGTCGTCGAGCGAAGAGGCAATGACGCCCGTTTGAGCCAAAAGATAACGAACACTCTCTTCCAATTGGGGTACCAGTAGATGCGTAGATACGACGAAGTCACCGTTGAGTCCCGCATGGAGGCCCCTAGCAACAATCATTTCTCGACCTGCTGGGATCAGGCGATGATCCGACAGCATCACAGCAAAGTCGCTGACGCTGACGTTATGGTCAGAGACAACCTGTCGTCGTGCGGGCTCAATTATCGCCTGCACGTGAATAGACTGGAATTGCGTTGCAAGACTACACATGTCAGCTCGCAATGCTTCTTCGTCGTCAATTGGGTGACGTGCGATGATCCGACCAAACGCGTTCACGTAAAGTTTCGTGATGAGATTTTGCAGCACATATTTTTGTCTGTTTTCTTCCGCTTGTGATCTCAGGTTTTCGAAGCTCAAGGGCCTTACAATCATGGCTAGTGCAAGCATCGCATCAAGTACAGACTTACCCTTTACCGACTCAATCGCCTTTGCAACTGTATCGGTTATGTCAATGTCATAAGAAAACTGGCGCAACTCTGAAACTGACTTCTTTTGGTATTCCAGAAGCTTCGAATGTAGTTGTTGTATGCGATTTTCCGACTCGCCTACTCGCCGAAACGCCTCAATCGCTTTCTGAAGAAAAGTAGAGGCGAGAGAATAACTTGGCGGATTACCACTCAGGTGCGCCTCTGATTGCTGCACGTACGTTTCGGCCGCACGAACTTTGGCGGCTCGTAGCTCAACTTCTTCCTTCGCAATGAAGTGCCATTGAGCTTTTGTCTCCCAATAAGTTCTAGCGCGATCCCAATCACACTCGCGTTCACCTTTGAGAGCTAGTTTCTCGGAAAGACCGACGTATATCCCAGCGTCACCGGTTCTGCAATCCTGAAGAAGGCTCATCATTCGTGCAGAGAGAAAGAGGGGATCTTCGCCGTTACATCTGGTCAAAACGTCCTCGATATGTCTAACAACTAAGGGATAGCTCTCTGCGTTTCTGCCCATCATTATCGCGAGTTGCAGAGCGCGGGCTATTCGATCGTAAGTGGCCACCCAATGTGCCGGGTCTTCTAGAGCAACCGCCGATTCAAGATATGCGGTCACGGCCAACTTGCCGATCTTGTAGTCTCGCCTCAAAACCCAAAGAAGGTCTGCAATTCGCGCTCTAAGATCCGCATCGGTTACGTCGCGAACTATGTCGTTGAGAAATCTTATTTGGTCATCGGCGAAATCCTCTGGAATTGCCGTTCGACCCTGTTGGGAAGTCATCATCGGACCAAACGGCTTCTCTCGTGAATCTAGTTTTAGATGAAGACTGCAAATGTCTCCGAGCAAACGGAACAGTTCTTCAGTTTTTGGATCGTTTGCATCTTTAGCTTCACGCGACTTTTGCCACAGATGTGACATGTAGTAGTTACACTCTTTAGTGTTCGAACGTGCGATGACCGTTTCCCATCCGCTCTGAAGAAAATCGTCCCGAGTCGTGTGCATGATTGAGAGTGTACGAGCGAGCCATTAGCACAGCAAATCTCGCAGGAGACTGGGGTCAGGCTTGCGATTTGCGATTCTCTGTCACTCGCCACTGTTTTATTGTTGAATGATCTCGGAGCCAGCGCTTAGGATCGCAAAATCGCAAGCCTGACCCCGGTTTCGGTTCCGTTGTTGCGGCGCTTCGCGCCTCCATCTTCTTCGCTCCTAATGGATCCCCGGGCGAATTTTCTTGAGTTATTTTGTTGGCGTGATTTTGATTCTCGCCGGCGTTTGCCTACTCGTGAATAAGAAAGCGCGCACGGCAGCCACATCTTTAGGGCTTACGATTCTGCTGACGGTGTTCCGGGATCTACCTGTCGATGCTCCTGGCCGCACCCACAGACGTGGTTGCGCTCAACTTTTTCTTCGACACACTGCTTTTCTGCTGAGCCATTCTGCTGTTGGCGAACTCGATCGAGAAAGAACCAACCGTGGCGCGGATTTCGTGCTGAATGATCCCCTCGGGCGCGCGAACTGTGCGGCGAGCCATGGCGCCGGCCCAGCTAATCCAACAACCCGAACTCGTGCTAACGCTCATGACGGAAAGGTACGTTGGACGCAAAAAATCCAGTCGCCTTTCAGAAGAACCAATAAACGGCGGCTTGGGCACACTACAAATGCATGCGCATGGATGTCTTGACCGGTGGCACTGGCACGCCTTCCATTAATCGGGCTTCGCTTGCTACCCACTACGTCGTGCCTGCCAGAAAGACCAAGGGCAATCAAAACGCTCGACACTCTGCTTGCTGTCCTTTCGTAACAGGCGTATAAGAACGGAAACTCTCGATCCCATAGGAGCCTCAAATCAGCATGCCGTAGACTCTTCGGCACCTCATCATGAGAATCTGTCAAATAGAACTCTCGAACTTTCGCGGCGTTAAGAACGGTCGAATCACTCTGTCCCCCCATACAGTTCTCCTCGGAGCGAACAATACTGGGAAGTCGACTATCGCTGAGTCCCTAGCATTGCTTACCGGCCGGGAACGAATGACAAAGCCCCTAAGCGACTGGGACTTCTATGGGGGTTCCCCCAAGCCGGATACTCGGTTCGTTATTATCGCGACGATTACTGATTTTGGAGATAGAAGTAACATTGAGCCAACCGATTTCCCGAATTGGTTTGCTGGTGACTCTGCCCGCCCAGTCTGGTGGGACGAAACGACCAATACTGTCAGTTACGAGGTCGATGCTCAACCGGGAATGCAGTTAGCTGCTCAACTTGCTGTGGGTGGCCGATATGATGATGAGGCTTGTGAGTTTGAGACACGACGTTTTTTTTATGACGGACCTTGCGATCCTTTTACGGAAGACTGTAGACGTGTGCCCGTCAAACTCATGCGGGAGCTCGGACTCTTCTTGTTGCCCGGCAATCGCGAATGGGAACATCTCTTGGGTTTCGGTTCATCCAGCTTTCTAAAGCTTCTGCGCGAATATGATGCAGTCCCCGGGCGGAGCATAGAAGCGCTAAAGAACGAGCTGCGAAATCCAAGAACGAAGATCGAAGATCAAGATCCATTCAAAAGCCTGATTAGTTCAGCTGAACAAGAACTTAAATCTTTCATGCTCGTCAAGGATACGGGAAAGCTGGTTTACCGTCCGACGTCCCTCGACGCCGTTTCGGTGCTCAAGAGCTTGGTTGCACATTTTGACCGTGGACCTGATGGCTTCCTGCCACTCGCTCGACATGGATCGGGAACAGTCTCTCTACAGGCGTTCCTTTTGTTGCTTGCGTTTGGCGATCTGAGAAAGAAGGGCGGACAGAATTTCATTCTTGTCGCAGAAGAACCTGAACTCCACCTTCACCCTTCATTACATAGTAGGTTAGTTCAGAGAATCCGTGGGGCGAGCACTCAGTCAATAATAACCACACAATCGCCGAATGTTGCGGCCTGCTATCAACCCGCCGACGTAGTGTTTGGAAGAAACATCGATGGTAGTTTGTTGGCTCGTCGGATCCGGAGTGAACCAATTTCACAGATTCCTACTAACAGCATTCGCAATCTGTATCTCCGATTTCGACAGGAAGTTTATCAAGCATTGATGGGTGGCATTGTAATAGTGCCCGAAGGCGAATTCGATTATCACTGGCTAAATCTCTGGCAAAGAGTTGCCGAAGCGTCAACGGACGCCGCTGCAAATACAAAACTCAAGCCCATAAGCATCATTCCCACATCAGACGCTGCAGTAGTAAAAACGTTCTCTGAAATTGCAGCATTTCGCCCTGATGTTGTACCCATGCTTGATGGAGACTCGTCTGGAATCGGGTACATCAATGAGCTCCTATCGTTGAAGCCCGTTCCTCAGCCAATTATTCGACTTGGGAAGAATGGCGAGATTGAAACTCTAGCAGCGTGGATACTTGCGCCTGCACTCAACAACCCTGGCCCAAGACTGACAACTTTAGTTCCGGATAGTGCGAAGCGTACAGAGAAAGCGTTGGCCCAAGCTCTAATGGGTAGAAAAAAGGACCGGGAACTCCATGAGAATCTTGCTTGGGAAGCGCTTGATGACGCTCAGTGTGCCGAGCGAGCGGCCGAGTTCTTGAGTGACCTCGCAGCAATTGCATCCGGGCAGGCGCCAGCAAACCCGAATTGGAGAATCGAACAACCACTGGCGAATTCGAAGGTATTTGTAGCTGATCACATTCAAAAGCAATAAGTGAACAAGCCGATCTTAATTACTGGATTTGCAGGGACCGGAAAGACGACGCGCGCCATGGCAATTGTCGGGGAGCGAGTCTCCGAAATTGCCCGAAAGGATTATCAAAGAATTTTGGGCATGTCCTTTATGCACGGCGCTCGTAGGCGTCTGGACGAAAAGCTTGGGGAAGTTTGTCGTGGCTTCCCTTATCGAGCGGTTACGATTGATGCCTTCGCGATGTCCCTACTGAACCGATGGCGTCTGAGCTTGGGTTACCAAAAACCTCTCTCAGCTTTGAGTGGCGATGGCGATATTGTTGAAGGACTCTTTGAAATACACCTCAGTTTTGATCGTATTCGTCGAGAGGCCACCAAACTTGTTTCTAGTAATACAGTTGGGAACTTCATCAGAATTTCATTCCCTCTAATTGTTGTTGACGAATTCCAAGACTGCCAAGGCTCACAGCTGGAATTTGTTCAACGACTAGCGCCACACACTCAACTGATCTTAGCGGCAGATGAATTTCAACTCTTGAACTATTCGCCTAGTGGATGCCCCGCTGTAGATTGGGTTCTTGAGCTTGCGAGCAACGGAAACGCACGTGTTGAGGATTTGAGTTCTCCGTGGCGCACAAGTAGACCTGCGTTACTTAATGCTGCTCGTGCTCTCAGGGAGAATACGGGAGCGCGTTCTCCAACAATTCCAGTAGTTTGTTGTCCGAGTTTCGGTCCTGCGGCTTGGTGGATAATCAGCAAAATCGCAATGCCGCCCTATCCGTGGAAAGGAAGTTGCGCGGTGATCTCACCGACGATAAATGATCCGTTAGTAAAGCGGACTCTGGCTTCCTGTCAAGCGCAACTGGAAAAGAAACAACGAGCGGTAATTCATTTCCGAACTGAGAAATCTCACGATAGTGAAATGCAAAGTTTAGCCAAGGCATTGCGAATTGAAGGCCACGGAACCTTACGCGCGTGGTCACCTAAGAATACAACCCCGTCGGCCCTCGAAACACAGGTTGCCGATGAGGTACGGCACTATTGTCGTCTCAGAGGTCTTTCTTCTCCCACCGAAGTGCTGGTTATGGACTTTGCAGAGAGGGCGGTCAATGCTAAGAGAGCTTATACAAAGCGTGCTTCAAAGCGTGTTGTTAGCACTGTTCACGGTGCTAAGAATCGTGAGTTCGAAAACGTATTCGTGGTTTGGAATCCGAATACTGTTGGCAATTGGTCCGGAGAGGAGCAGCGTAGACTTTTATATAACGCGGTAACTAGGGCCAAACAGAACTGCATTGTTCTATTCATTGGAAGTGAGCAGAAAGCTCGCACAAATCCTGTTGTCGGTCTCTTGGGTTCTACGCAGCCAGCGTTTCTTCAAAAGAGATCCCGTTCGGGAACAAGTAAGGGCAAGCAGCTTTGACGTTGACCGTCACAAATCAACTGAAAGGACCCTTAACGTGTCGGATACAACAAAGCTCTCATCATCAACGACGGTTTCCGGCAGCAGCGGGATGAAAGACTTTTTCATAAGTTATAACCACGCCGATAAGACATGGGCCGAATGGATTGCCTGGACCTTGGAAGAGGCCGGGTACACGGTACTCATTCAATCTTGGGATTTTAGGCCTGGTAATAACTTTGTCGTAGAGATGGCAAGGGCAACGGAGGGTACTCGCAAAACCATAGCTGTGCTATCACAGGATTACCTTAACGCCGCGTTTACTCAATCTGAGTGGGCCGCCGCTTTTGCTCGCGATCCGTTAAGCAAGAAACATACGTTAATTCCAATTCGCGTGAGGGACTGCGAACCTGAAGGATTTTTGAGGTCAATCATATATATTGATCTTGTAGGCCTTTCAGAGCGAGACGCGCGTTCTGCGATACTTGGAGCTTTGACTGAGCGTGCCAAACCAGATCAGGCACCATTTTTCCCAGCTGAGATTCAGCACACTAAAGCAATTGAGCCACAATTCCCCCAAAGGGAAGAAAAGATCGAAGTTTTCTTCTCTTACTCCCATCGAGATGAACACCTGCGGGACGAACTAGTAAAGCATCTGAGTCTATTGAAGCGCCAAGGGATAATCACCGAGTGGAACGACCGCAAAATTGTCCCGGGCGCACAGTGGGCAGATGAGATTGATAAACACCTAAATTTAGCTCAAATAATACTTCTCATGGTCAGCGCGGATTTCATAGCCTCCGATTACTGTTATGGCGAGGAGATGATGCGGGCTATGGAAAGGCATAAAAACCGAGAAGCCCTAGTCATTCCTGTTATCCTGCGCGCTTCAGACTGGATATCCAGCCCCTTCGGAAAGCTTCAAGCCCTTCCCCGTGATGCCAAGCCAGTAACTAGCTGGACTAATATGGACGAGGCATTCGTGAGCATTGTTGAGGGCATACGATTAGCCTGTAGGGAAATCAAGGGAAACCTTATTGAGGAAGTTCAACCCAAAGTCCTATCCGGCTCGGAACTTACAGCCGGCGTTCGTTACAGTTTGGTTGATGTTTTTAAATACCCTGGCGTCCCGGATGTTACCTTCGTAGAGCCAGAGAAGTTTTACCTGCTCAAGTTGGCTCTAAAGCAGCCGGGTTTGGGTGTGGTTATCGAAGGCCCTTCTGGCATCGGTAAGACGACAGCGTTAAGAAAGGCCGTTGAGCAATTGGGAGCAGCGGGCGAAGTGACGGGTTTTGAGATTCTAAGTGCTAGAAGATCCGAAGATAGCAAGAGAATCCAATATCTAGAACAATGGCATAAGAATACCTTAGCGATAGATGATTTTCATCGATTGGAAGAGCCAATAAGGAATCACGTCGCAGATTATCTTAAAGATCTCGCTGATCGTGAGGCTCCGGCTAAACTCATCATAATTGGAATTCCGGGAACCGATAAGAAACTTGTGGAAATAGCTTTTGACTTGGGCACGAGGATTCGTAGTTTTAAGCTCGGGAGAGTAAACGATGAAATCATTCTTAGCATGATCAATAAAGGTGAGAGCGCACTCAACGTAATCTTTGACAGGAAGTCGGAAATTGCTCGTGCTTCGGGAGGTAGTCTTAATATCGCCCAAATACTTTGCTCAAACCTAGTTGCACACGTAGGAATTGATCAAACTCAGCTTGAGCCTAAATTAATACGCTGTGATTTGGAAGGATCGGTCATGGAGGTGATGGATCAATTAGAACCAAAGTTTGGTGAGGTGGTGCGTTGCTTTGCAGCGTTGGACGGACATGCTGAACGGACTTGTATCGGATTACTGGAGGAGTTGGCTCAAGCTGATAATGGGTTTCTGTCGCTCGCTCACGTCAAAGATAAACGATTTGATTTATCTGCGGGTGTAGACCGCTTCGTCTCAGAGAATTATATGCACCAGTTGCGCGAAAAATTCCCCGCGTATGAACGATATCTTTATTATGATAACAAATCCCATGCCCTTATTATTGATGATCCTCAGTTGGCATTCTACCTCCTTAGAACGCCAGCTAGTCGTTTAGTTCACGAGGCAGGCAAAATCTAAGTTCGTAGTAACTGCTAGAAAGAACGACGTTGGTGACAGACTTCTCGCATCGCGTAGTCGTCTGACAAATGCGGAAAAATTCAGGAGGCCGGTCACGACCAGCAGCAGGATCCCGTCGAAAGTTAGCAGAGGGATTAAAAGTGAACTATCACCTGTTACTGATCCACCTTCACATCATCTTGCTCAACCGCTCCATCGGCAACCGCAGTGATCGCTCCGTCTTCAACAAGTCGGACCAGAGATCGCCGACGTTTTCTGTGCGTTTGGCCATCTCGCGGATGGTGAAACTTCACGGCGCAACCTCTCCGCGTTCTACTTCCTCCCAAGTGCAGGCGGCGGAGACGGGGGCGCCTGGTCTTGCACGAACAGTGTAAGCAGCGGCGAAGGTGGCGCTGTAGTCGTTGCGGCCGGTGTCGACGAGAATGCGGCTGCGGCGATCCAGTTTGTGAAAGGCGAGAGGCTTGACGATCGGAGCTTGCCGATTCTTGGCAGACGGCCACGTGAGATTCAGGACGAAGATCGATGGAACACCGTTAGAGCAAGGACCGGATCCAACCGCCATCCACCGCAATTGACTGTCCGGTAATGTAGCTGGCGCGTTCAGAGACCAGGAAAGCAGCTAGCGCGGCAAACTCGCGAGGTTCGCCCAGCCG
>Ga0070697_100000655_pt1 | contig 26096 bp, 26 predicted proteins | sample KBSK1501metaG_FD_65475 | JGI IMG/M metagenome (GOLD analysis project Ga0070697, IMG submission 65475) | Corn, switchgrass and miscanthus rhizosphere microbial communities from Kellogg Biological Station, Michigan, USA - KBS K1-50-1 metaG | ecosystem: Host-associated > Plants > Roots >...
TCGGTCGCGGTCGAGCCCGCCGGCACGCCGGCGCCCGTGGGCGAGCTGGTGCTGGTGGTCGCGGGGTCCTTGCAGGAGTGAAAGTCGACGGGGCCCGCGAAGTCCTTCAGCACGGAGGTGAAGGACTGCGCGGTGCGGGTGTGCGGGAGGAAGGAGCGAAAGCAGCCAGTAAAGGGGATGCCCTCGAGGTCGACGCCTCCCTCCAGGAAGTCGTTGGCCGCAACCTGGGTCGCGTTGCCTGTGACCTCGTCGCGACACACCCAGCCGCCACAGGCGATGGTGGCGGCATTGACGGTCAGCGCGGCGAAGGCGGGCGTGAGGTTCTGCTCGTAATGCGGCACCCCGGTCGGGTTGCACACCGTGCCATCGGCCGGCTGCGGCCCCGGCTCGGCGGCGCAGTGCCACTGCCACACGGAGAAGCCGGCGAGCGCCCCACCGTTCGTGAAGTCGACGGCGACGAGCAGGTCGCCCTCGCTGCGGTTGCCGGTGAAGCCTCCGCCGCACGCGGCGGTGCGCGTCGTCGTGCTCTGCAGGAACTCGAAGTCCATATGGCTGTCGCCGTTGTTCACCAAGCGCTCCGCGCCGAAGTAGAGCTCGGGATGGCCGTCGGCCTTGGTGTGAGCCACGGCGTAGACGTTGCTGAGCTCCGTTTTCGCCGGCACCGTGCCCGCGCTGACCGTGTAGGAGTTGATGGCGTCGCCGTTCTTCGGCCCGCCGCCGGACAGCGTCGTCGGGTCGTCGCCGCCGCACCCCGCGGTGTCGCCGGAGATCGGGTCGACGATGAATGTGGCGGAGATGATGGTGGGGTCGGCCGCGGCGGCCGGCGTCAAGGTGGGCGCGGTGGGCGGATTGGTTCCCACTCCGGCGACGCCGCAGTTGAAGAGGCCGCCCGAGCCGGTGATGTTGACGCCGCCGTTCGCGCAGGCGGCGCCGGCAGGGCCGGAGTTGGCCCAGTCGACGGTGCCGCCGCCGCCCGCGAACTGGATATTGCCGTCGACGTTGAGCCAGCCCGACGGGGCGGCGAGGGCCTGAATTGCGCCAGCTCCTGCGGCAACGGCCAGGCCGCCCGCGAGCGCGAGCGTCGACCACGCGTGCTTCCTCATCGTGGTGTTCTGACCAACCGGGCAGGCGGATCTTACTTGCGCGGCCCCCGGCATGTCCTCAAAGAAGAGAGGGCCGGTGAACCGGCCCTCCTCGCCTGTTTACTTATCGGTTTTCGGCCCATCGTGGCCATTGAGCGACCGCATAAAGGTCGCCGCCAGGCCTTCGAGCGCGCCGCCGCCGCCCGTGACCAGCACCTCGGGCATGACGTCGAGCTTGCCCTCGGAGAGGGCATTGGCGATCGCGACCGCCGCCGTGGGCGTCGAGCCCAGGCTCGCGACCTGGGCCTCGTAGCCCTTGGCCTTGGCCAGGCCGAGCGCCTCCACGGCCGCCGCGTCGCCGAGTCCGATCGCCCGCCGGCGCGAGCCTTCGGCCTCGCCGGTCACCCGGACGTAAGCAGCCTCGCCGTCCGCCTCCGCCTTGCGGGCGTTGGCGCGGGCGCGGTTGATGTCGACGGACACCTGCGCCTTGGCCAGCTCGGCCTGCATGTCGGCGGTGCCGCGCGCCTTCTCCAGGTCGATGCGCACCGTCTGCGCATCACGCTGCTCCTGGAAGGTCGCCTTCTCCTGGTTGGCGATCTCGCGGCGCGTCAGCACCGCGACGAGCTCCTGCGGGAACGCGACGTCCTGGATGTAGACGCCGCGCGTCTCCACCTCGTAGGCGGCGAGGTAGCGGGAGATCGCCTCCAGCGCCGCCGACTGCACCTGGTCGCGGGTCTCGATGAAGCGCACCGCCTCCAGGCCCTGCAGGGTGTTGCGGAAGTGGTTGCCCACCGCCGCCTGCAGCACCTCGTTGACCAGGTTCTGCATCGACCCGACCATCGAGATCACCTTGGGCGCCTTGGTGTCGGGCACGTGGATCTGGACCTGCAGGTCGATCTTGAACACGAACCCCTCGCGGCTTTTGCCCTCGATCGGGCTGAGCTGCGCGTCCAGGTTGTGCGCGATCGAGCTCGCCTCCGCCCAGTTGAGCGTGAGGATGAACGTCGGCACCTTCTCGGCCGCGTAGATGCGCGGGTTCAGGGGGTACTTGCCGGTACGCAGCGCCTCGCGCCAGATACCGCGGTGGCCCGGCTGGACGATGGACCCGAACTTGAACTCGGGGCCGGACGTGTCGAGTGTCGGCAGCCCGACGTAGCCCTTGATGACCGCGACCTCGCCCTGGTTGACGACCAGCATCGGCGCCAGCTCGACCCGGACGAGGAATGGGTTCAGCAGGTAGGCGCCGTAGAGCAGCGGGTCGTGCTGCAGTCCGATCCGGCCGCCGTTGTCGAGGAACGCCTGGAAGTCCTGATAGTTGTTGTGCAGCTCGTTCTTCTTGCCCAGCAGAGCCTCGATGAGCTCCGAGTCGCTCACGTTGGGCTGGTGCTCGAGCGCCTCGATGTCGCTGAAGCCGCCGATCCGGCAGGCGATGTCCGCCGGCGCGAGAGGATCGCCCTCGAGCGTGGTCACGATGCCGACCATGTCCTGGTCGCCCTTGGGGGCGATCACGGTCACGCGGAACTGGTCGGGGTGGAGCCCGAAGGACGTCGGCGAGAGCGGGCCCTTGGCCACGATCTGGCGGTCGACCGGCAGGCCGTACGCCTTGGTCGCCGTGACGACGAGAAACGCGACTGGATGAATCGGCGCCAGCGTGCCGGGCGCCAGGACCTGGCGCTGGACGCCCTTCTGCCCCATGCCGCCGATGAAGGCGCCCAGGTCGGTGAAGTTGCCGAACGACGGCTTGTACGCGGCCGACTTGGCGCCCGTGGGCAGCGGCGCGCCGATCTGCGAGATGACGACGCCGATCTCCCCCGCCGGGACCTGGACCCACGGGTAGCGCATGACCGCGTATGTGGGCCAGAGCTTGAAGCGGACGCCAGGCATTAGCAGCTCGGCCTGGTAACCGGCCTCGCCATGGAACGCGATGGGCCCGTCGGTCGTGTTGTGCTTGGTCGAAACGCGCTTGATCACCAGGCCGACCTCGGCGGGGCCGATCTGGACGATCGAGCGCAGCAGCGCGTACAGCGCGAAGGCGGCCGCGAACACCAGGAGGGACTCGAGCAGAACACTCATCTGTCCTGCCTCCAAAGGGCTCGATCCTTGCCCTTCATGCGAGGGTGCGCCCAGACGGGGCGATTGAAGAACTACTTACCCAGTTTCAGAGGCAACCATGCGCAGGTTTTTGCGATTTCGGGCGTCTGGGGCGAACCTCGAAAGCCGCGTCTGCCGGCACTCGCGGGCTTAGACCTCGGTGGAAACCCGCATGTGCCGGCGCTCGCGGGTCTGCCGCCGGGTCGCCCCGGCGGTCAGGGTGAGATCGACCTCACAGGCCACCAGGGCCAGGATCGGGAACAGCACTCATGGCTAGAACGCACCTAGTCCCACCAGAACTCCCACGTCCGCGCGCCGACGAGGCTTTGCGCGTAGGCCGCGATCGTCCCCGTTCCCTGCCAGATGTTGTCGGGACAGAGCGCGAAGTGCTCCGCAGCGATCGCGAGGGCGCTCCTTTCGTCCGGCGGAGGAACTGACACGGTGAGCTTCAAGGTGTCGAACCCGAGCTCTACAAGCCGCGCCCCCCAGCGCATCTCCCAGGAGCGCAGCACCGCGGCGATGACTGCGGGGTCGTCATGGACATTGACCGCGCCCATCCAGCCGAGCGCGGCGACCACGTCCGCCGGCCGTGCGGCCGCGACCAGAGCAACACGGCGCTCCGCCATCTGCTCCAGTAAATCGCCGTCGTCGCGCAGCTCGCTAGCCAGTGGCGGAGGGTGGGCCAGCCCGGGGAACTTCTTGCCAAATGGCATCAACGGCACGACGGATTCCTCGTCTTCCTGGTCGAAGGTCTGGCTCCACGCTTTCGCCAGCTCGGCCGCAGGATCGAGAACCGAGGCACGGCGTGGATCTGCGGGTGAGAACTCGTCCGAGTCCCAGGGTCGTGAGGGATCGCCGTCCATCGCCCCGAGCAGGACTGGAACCAGGTTGAGCGCGCTCGCGGTGGAGCGCAGCCAGTAAACAGCTCGGCCGGCCTGCGGGATGGGTTGGTTGGTGGCCCAGACCACCGGCTGGGTCACCGGGGTGGACCCTCGCGCCGCGTACTGTGGATCGCCCTGCAGCCGCCGTCCCGCCGGCAGGCGCACCGAGCCGACCGTGATTGGTCCGTCCGGCGGAAGCGCGGGCGGCTCATAGGGCGGGAACGTCGGAGGTCGGCGGAATCCAGGCTCGGTTTCCGGTCGAGGGCCACCTCCCTCGACCTCGACATACCCCTCCCGCAGCTTTTCGGCGATGAGCTTGCGCACGCGCTCTGCCGCTTCGTCCCAGGTGCCGTAGTCCTTGGTCTGCGTCTGGCCGTCGCCGCCGATCCGGCCGAACCGGACCGTGACCCCGGTGTCGCTCTGACTGACCTCCCAGAACTTGCTCGAGGTGCCGCCGACGAACTCGAACCGGCGCATTACTGAATTGGTTGGGCCGCCGGCGCCGGACGGGCGATCGCCCGGATGCTCATTAGCAGCACGAACGCGATGAAGGCCAGTGGGGCCACCAGGTCGAGGAAGTCGGCGTGGAGCGGGCTGGCGAGAGCGCGGATCACGCAGAGCGCGGCGACCAGGTACGCCGTCAGGCGCAGCCACAGCGGCTGCCTCAGCGTGGCCACGGCGACGAACAGCGCGACGGCGAGGAAGAGCGCGGCGTCGGCGACGTCCTCTACCAGCGTGAGCGGACGGGCCGTGTCCGGCGCGACCACCATCACGAGCGGAACCACATTCGTAACCAGCTCCACGGCAACGAAGAGGAAGACGGCCGGCCGCAGCCATCGATTCGGCTCCAGTGAGAGGGCGAAGAGCACGAACGGCGCGAGCGCGAGGGCGCCGACGACCTGCTGGAGGACGACGACCGAAGCATGGTCGCGGTAGAACGCGGTGATCGCGGCGTCGGAGTCGGCCGAGGTCGGTAGGGACGCCATGGCGGCGCTGACGAACAGGAGGACGACGAAGGCCGTCCCCCACCATCCCCCGAACCGCCGGCTCGTCACGTGATGGCCGGTTCGGGGAGACGCCGCTCGCGAGCCAGCGAGAGACCGATCGCGACCATGTCCGCGGCGCGCTGCAGACGCTCCCGCTCCCGTGGGGTGTACGGCGCGCCGTGGCGGCGCGCGGTGAGCGCGATCCGGCCCATCTCCCGGTCGCCGGCGCGCAGCGGGACGACGAGCTCGGCCTCGCCGGTCCAGTTGCCGGCGGTGAAGCTCGGCGAGCCGTCCAAGGCCCCGTCGAGGAACATCGCCGCGCCGGTCGCCCCCGCTCCCTCCTGGGCGGTCTTGACCAGGCGCTCGGCGAGCCTCGGTCCGTAGATCACGTCGACCACCGCGCCGACGTCTGTCTCCAGCGAGGTGAGGAGTCGCTCCAGATCCTTGGTGTCCTTGAACCGGCTGTCGACCAGCCGCTGCAGAGAGTTGCGCACCGGCGTGAACAGCGTCGCGATCAGGGCGACGGTGATGATGATCGCGGCCTCCGAGGACTGGCCGGTCAGGGCGATGAACAACTTCTGCAGGGTCGCCGTGAAGCCGGCGTACAGACCGGCCAGGATCGCCGTCAGTGAGACGTAGACGATCGCCCGGTTGATGATGAAGTCGATCTCGTACAGGCCGTACCTGAGGATCGACGTCGCCGCGGCCAGGGGGATGGACGTGTACGAGACGAGGAAGACCAGGAACTCGAACGGCCTGAAGGCCTGCTGGTTCCACACGTTGCCCACGATGTCGGCGACGAAGGCGGCGACGACGATCGCCGCGGCCGCGGTCATCCACTTCAGCTGCTGGCGGAGGATGCTGCCGGCGTTTCGCCAGCGCAGGGTCAGGGCTGCAAGACCGGCGATCGTCGACCCGATGGTGAGCACGACGCCGGCCGAGTTGACGCCGTCCCAGAGTGGGTCTTTGCCACTGGGGTCGATGTTGTCGCTGAGCAGACGAAGCACGAGTCCGAGCAAGGAAGTCGCGACAGCCGGCCACCAGCGGCGCGACAGGAGCCGGCCGTCTGGAAACAGAAGCAGGCCGAGCGTCAGGGGAACGAAGACCCCGCCCTGGATGAGAACGGAGGCAAGGCGGGAGATGAAGTCTCCAGCGGGCAGGTCGAACCCGGGCGTCTTGGCGAGCTCGCCATACGCCATGAAGAGCACGGCCACCGAGGTGGCGAGGCCGGACAGGCTGAACGTCCAGCCGATCGCGTGGCGCGGGTGTCGGCCCAGGATGAGCGCGCCCATGGCGGAAAACACCACCGCCCCGGTGAAAGAGCCCACGACGTTCCAGAAGTCCTGAGTCGTGAGCTGGGTGTGCGCCAGCCGCAACAGGATGAAGAGGCTGACCGGGATCGAGAGCACGGTCAGGCCAAGGCAGATCCACGCTATGGCGCGGGCGCGGCGGGGGGTCACGCTAGCCGGATTGTGGGCGCCTAGGAGGCGACCCGCAACCCCACCCTGGGGAACACCTCGTCGGCGAAGCGCTTGATCACGCCCGGTTCGGCGGCGTTCGGGAGGTTGACGATGAAGTAGTCGATGCCGGCGCCGGCGTACTCCTGGATGCTGGCCGCGATGCCGTCCGGGTCGCCCTGGAACTCGTTCCAGGTGCGGACGAAATCCTCGTCCTTGCCGGTTCGGCGCGCCGTGTCCCTGACGATGCGACTGACCTCGCGCTCGTCGCCCACGATGGCGTAGAACTCGAACGTCTTCAGGATCGAGTCGTAATCGCGACCCACGCTCCGGCAGTGCTCGCGCAGCACGTCGAGCTTGTGCCGGACGGTGTCGAGGTCGGCGCGCAGGTTGCAGCCGTCGCCATGCTGGGCGACCAGCTTCAGGGTGACTTTCTCTCCGCCGCCTCCGATCCAGATGGGTGGGTGCGGCCTCTGCACCGGCTTGGGCTCGTTGATCGCTCCGCGGACGGAGTAGTACTGGCCTTCGAAGGTCGCCTCATCCTGCGTCCACATCGCCTTGATGACCTGCAGCGACTCGCGCAACATGCGCAAGCGCTCGGGCGTCTCGGGGTACTCGTAGCCGTAAGCGCGGTACTCGTGCTCGTACCAGCCGGCGCCGATGCCCAGGATGAGCCGGCCGTGGCTGATGACGTCGATGCAGCTCGCCATCTTCGCGAGCAGCGATGGAGGCCGGTAGCCGTTGCACGTGACCATCTGGCCCAGGCGGATCGTGCTGGTGTCGCGCGCGAGCGCGGCCATCGACGTCCACGCCTCGAACACCGACTCGAGGTGCGGGTCGGGCACGGTGTGAAAGTGGTCGTAGACGAAGATGGCGTCGAAGCCCGCGGCCTCGGCCTCGAGGGCGCAGCGGCTCATGGTTTCGTACTTCTCGACCGGGTCGGGGATGTCGGCGAGGTCCATGCGCCATCCCTGGGGCACGAAGACGCCGAACTTCATGTCGCGCCCATTCGCGTAAATGTAGCGATGACAAGCTGAGCCGATCGAGAGCGGCGGGGCTCAGACCTCGGTCGGGGGCGGCGCCTCCGGCGGGGGACTTGGCCAGGCCGTGGGTGCCTCCGTCGCCGGCGGTGCAGCGGACGGCTGGGCGAACGGAGCCGCCTGCGCTGCCACGGCGCCGGCCGGTTGTCGGTGAGGCAGACGGCCGCGCCAGGACAGGAACATCCCGAGCAGGAACCCGACGGCGATGGCGATGAACCCGACGGCGATCAAGAGCCGCGCGTCCTGGAGCGGCGAGACGTTGCCCGCGAGCGCGGCGTCGGCGCCGGTGGTCGCGGTCAGTGTCTCCGCCTTCGTCCAGCGCAGCTTCCAGATCGCGGTCTTGCGGTCCAACGTGAACAGAGCGCCGGGCGCAGAGGTGATCACGTGCGGCAGCGTGACCGCGAAGGTGATGGTGAAGATCGCCTGCACCTCGTCGTCGGTCAGGCCCTGCTGCGAGCCGGCCGAGCTCGGCTGCGTCGTGGCAGCCGCCGTCTTGAAGGTGTAGGTGTCGCTGCCGCCCGAAGACGTGTGGATCGCGGACGTGAACATCCCGCCGGTGTTGCCCAGGTTCAGGCCGAGGCTGGAGCCGGGCGACTGCGCCGCGGGCGGCTTGAGCGCCGAGGGCTTGGTGAGGAACGCGAACGCCTCCTTCTCGTTCTTGAAGGGGATCGTGATCAGGGCCCCGGACTCGTCGCCCTCGCTGACCGCCGTGACCTTGCTCCCGGGGTACTGCTTCTGCAGCTGGGCGTTGGCGGAGGCGATGTCCGACGGCGTGAACCCGCTGACGGACGTCCCGTTCGACCCGTTCATCAGCGATTTGGGAAACAGGAACTTGAGGCCGACCGCCACCGAGCCGTCGGGGTTGAACGTCGCGCTCGCGTCGTAGCCGCAGGCGGCCGTCGACACGACGATGGCGACGGCGACCAGCGCGCGGGCGGCTGCTTTCGGCACGGCCGATATGTTGGGGGAACGGCGGCGATTTCCATCCTTGTTACGCAGCTAGGCTTGACGGCGATGGGGCAGCTTCCGGAGCCGGCTTTCGCCGACGTTCTCGACGCGGCGAGGCAGATCCGCCCCTACCTCTCGCCCACGCCCCTGCGCCGCTATCCGGCGCTCGACCGCCTGGTCGGCGCCGAGGTCCACGTCAAGCACGAGAACCACAACCCGACCGGTGCGTTCAAGGTGCGCGGCGGAGTCAACCTGGTGAGCAGGCTGAGCGAGGACGAGCGCCGGCGCGGGGTGATATCCGCCTCGACCGGGAACCACGGCCAGTCGATCGCCTACGCGGCGCGGCTGTTCGGCGTCAGCGCGATCATCTGCGCGCCCGCGGCCGCCAACCCCGTCAAGGTCGAGGCGATGCAGGACCTCGGCGCGGAGGTGATCCTCGACGGCGAGCGCTACGACGACTCAAAGCACAACGCCGAGCGGCTGGCGCGCGAGCACGGTTACCGCTACATCCATTCGGGCGACGAGCCGCTGCTCATAGCGGGCGTGGGCACGCACACGCTGGAGGCTTTGCAGGAGCAGCCGCGCATCGACACGGTCGTCGTCCCCATCGGCGGCGGTTCGGGCGCGGCGGGAGCGTGCATCGCGGCGAAGGCGATCAACCCCTCGATCCAGGTCATCGGCGCGCAGTCGGACGCGGCGCAGTCCGCCTACCTGAGCTGGAAGAGCGGCACGCTCCAGGAGTCGCCGAACCGGACGCGCGCCGAAGGGTTGTCGACGGCGACGCCGTTCGAGCTGCCGCAGCGGGTCCTGCGCCGGCTGCTCGACGACTTCGTCCTCGTGTCCGACGACGAGATCGACGCCGCCACGGCGGTGATGATCGAGAAGACGCGAACGCTGGTCGAGGCGGCGGGCGCGGCGGCGCTGGCGGCGGCGCTGAGGCTGCGCGACCGGCTGAAGGGCCGCAGCGTGGCTCTGATCTGCAGCGGCGGCAACATCAGCCCGGCGCAGCTGAAGGCGCTGATGAACCGGTGATCGCGTCCTCCCAGAGGACAGTCAGTCCGGCGGGCTGTGGATCCACGCTCAGCGCGAGCAGCGAGGGGATGACAAGCCGGGCGTCAGCCAGCTCGGCCGGGTCGTGGGTGTTGGTGACGCCGACCGCGAACATGGCCGCGGCCATGGCGGCGCGCACGCCGGCCGGGCTGTCCTCGATCGCCAGGCATCTGTCCGTCGACACGCCCAGACGCTCCGCGGCCAGGCGGTAGCCGGCTGGATCGGGTTTGCCGCGCGGGGTGAGCTCGGCGGTGACGAGCACGTGGGGGACCGGGAGGCCCGCCATCGCGAGGTGGCGGAGGGCGGGCTCGAGGCGGGCTGAGGTGACGATCGCCCAGCGTTCGGGCGGCAGCTTTTCCAGCAGCTCGAGCGCGCCGTCGAAGCGCGCCAGCGCGGTCTCGGTGCGCGCCTGGCCCGCCGAGATCCGCCGCACCTCGGCGTGCGGGTCGACGTCGGGCGCGAAGCGCCTCACCAGCTCGATGCCTGTCATGTGGATCGACGCGAGCACCTCGGCCGGCGGGAGCCCGCGCTCGGCGGCCCAGCGCGTCCAGGTCGCGCGGATCGACGGCATCGTGTCGACGAGCACGCCGTCGAGGTCGAAGACGATCGCGGCGGCATGAAAGACGCCCATCTGCGGGGAGTGATTTTCGACCTCGACGGGGTCCTGGTGTTCTCGGAGCCGCTTCTGGCCGAGGCTGCGATCGCGCTGTTCGCCGAGAAGAGCGTGGCGATGACGGCCGACGACTTCAAGCCCTTCATCGGCATGGGCGAGGACCGCTACCTGGGCGGGGCGGCAGAGCGCAAAGGCGTCCCCCTTGACCTCGCGGCCGACAAGGCGCGGCTGTACGAGATCTACGAGGAGGTGATCCGGGGGCGGTTGAGGCCTTTGCCGGGCGCTGTCGAGCTGGTCCATGAGTGCCGGCGGCGGCGATTGGCGATCGCGGTCGCCTCCGGCGCCGACCGCGTCAAGGTCGTGGCGAACCTGCGCGAGATCGGCCTGCCCGAGGCCCTGTTCGGAACGGTCGTGGACGGCAACGAGGTCGAGCGCAAGAAGCCGGCGCCGGACATCTTCCTGGAGGCGGCGCGCCGGCTTGGCCTGCCGCCGGACGCCTGCCTGGTGATCGAGGACGCGGTCAGCGGGGTGGCCGCGGCCCGCGCCGCGGGCATGCGCTGCCTGGCGATCACGAGCTCGTTCAACGCCTCCGAGCTGGCCGGTGCCGACTGGTTCGCGCCCGACCTCGCCCACGTGCCAGACGCGGCGCTCGGCTGGTGATAAGTTGAGCGCCGCGATGGCCGTCGCCACCAAGAAGGACAAGAAGAGGAAGAAGAAGGACGGTGAGTGGACGGCTGAGAAGCCGCGCAAGGCCACCGCCCTGACCAAGAAGGACTACGAGAAGCAGCTTCGGGACCTGCAGGTCAAGCTCGTCCAGCTCGAGGACTGGGTCCGCTATCGCGGCCTCCGGGTGGTGGCGATCTTCGAGGGCCGCGACACCGCCGGCAAGGGCGGCGTCATCAAGCGCATCACCGCCCTGCTGAACCCTCGCTTCGCCCGCGTCGTCGCCCTGCCCGCGCCCACGGACCGAGAGAAGACGCAGTGGTACTTCCAGCGCTACGTCTCCCACCTGCCGTCGGCGGGCGAGATCGTGTTCTTCGACCGCAGCTGGTACAACCGCGCCGGCGTCGAGCACGTGATGGGCTTCTGCACCGACGAGGAGTACGACGAGTTCATGCGCACGTGCCCGCAGTTCGAGCGCATGCTCGTGCGCTCGGGGATCATCCTGGTCAAGTACTGGCTGTCGGTGAGCGATGAGGAGCAGGAGCGGCGCTTCCTCGGCCGCATCAACGACCCAAGCAAGCGCTGGAAGCTCAGCCCGATGGACCTCCAGGCACGGGCGCGATGGGTCGACTACTCCGAGGCCAAAGACCAGATGTTCTCGTACACGGACATCCCCGAGGCGCCCTGGTACGTGGTCGAGAGCGATAACAAGCGCTCGGCGCACCTGAACCTGATCAGCCACTTCCTCTCCCTCGTCCCGTACGACGTGGTGCCCCACGACGACATCAAGCTGCCTGCGCGCCAGAAGCGCAGCTATGTACGCCCGCCGAAGAGCTCCCAGCGCATGGTGCCCACGAAGTTCCACGTCGAGTGATCGACGAGCGCCGCCAGGCGACTGTCCGTGAGCACATGGAGGCCGAGAACGCCCACGATTTCGACCGCTGCATCGCGGCGTTTGGACACCCGCGCTACGAGATCATGGCCACCGGCGAGGTCTGGGACGGCCACTCGGGAGTCAATGCCCTGTTGGAGGAGAACATGCGGGGCTTCCCCGACTTTCAATTTCACCCGTCGACGTTTCACCACGCGGCCGACGCGGTGATCGTCGAGGGACGCTTCACAGGCACGCACGAAGGCGTCTGGCGGGGCCTGCCGCCGACCCGGCGCAAGGTCGATTTTCCGCTCATCATCGTCTTCCAGTTCGACGGTGACGAGATGGTCTGCGAGCGGACGTACTTCGACATCGGCACGGCTCTGCGGCAGCTGGGGGTCGCACGCGATCCTAACTCGACCGGAGGCAAGATCGCGACGGCGATGAACCATCCGGTCGTCGTGGGCCGCGCGTTCGCCCGCTCCGTTCTTCGGCGCTAGCGAGTCCGCGATGCTGCCCATCGGGACGGAGCTCGAGAGCCCGCAAACTGGCGAGCGCCTGATCATCCGCTCAACCGCCGACTCCTCGGGGGGAGTGCTCTTCCAGGCGGAGCTGATCGCGCAGCCTGGCTCTTACATCGTCCGCTCGCACCTCCATCCCAGCCAGGAGGAGCGTTTCGTCGTCCTCGAGGGCGAGTACGGCTACCGGGTCGGCGTCCGGTCCGGCGTCGCGCACGCCGGCGAGACGGTCGTCTGCCCGGTCGGCGTTGCACACAGCCAGTGGAACGCCGGATCGGGGGTCATGCGGATCTACTACGAGCACAGGCCCGCTCTGGAGTCGGCGGAGCTGTTCTTCGAGACCTACTTCGGCTTGAGCCGCGACCGCAAGCTCTTGCCGTCCGGGGACCTGAGGATTCTCCAGGCGGCGGTCCTGCTCACAGAGGTGTCCGACTTCGTGCGGATCGCGAGCCCCCCACTGTGGGTGCAGGACGTGGTGTTTCCCGCGCTGGCGAGAATTGGGAGGATGCGCGGCCTGCGAGCCCGCTACGCGGCCTACGCGGCCTCCGCGCCCGGGTCCGGATGATCGACGATCCAGTCCTGGTCGAGGACTGGCATCCGGTCGCGCGGATGGACGACCTGGCGTCCGGCGGACCGGTCGGCGTGCGGCTGCTGGGCGAGGACATCGTCGTCTGGCGGTCCGGAGACGTGGTCCATGCGTGGCGCGACCTGTGCGTCCACCGCGGGACGCGGCTCTCGCTCGGCCACGTGGTCGGAGGCGACCGGCTCGAGTGCCCGTACCACGGCTGGACGTACGGTGAGGATGGGCGGTGCGTGCTCATGCCGGCGCACCCCGACCAGAGGCCGCCGGCCAAGGCGTGCGTGACCGTCTACCGCGCGCGGGCCGAGTACGGCGTGATCTGGGTGACGCTGGGCTCCGGCGCCAGCGACCTACCGCGCTTTGAGCTGCTCGATGACCCCGCGCACAACGTCCTGATGTCGGGCCCTTATCGCGTCCATGCCAGCGGCCCTCGCGTGGTCGAGAACTTCCTCGACGTCGGCCATTTCCCGTTCGTGCACGAGGGCATCCTGGGCGACCGGGCGCGGCCGGAGATCGCCGACTACGAGGCCGCCGTCACCGACGACGGGGTGCTGGCCACCGGCGTCAAGGTCTACCAGCCCGACCCCTACGCCACCGGCGAAGGCGCGACCGTCACCTACACCTACCGCGTCCACCGGCCTCTCTCGGCATCTTTCGTCAAGCACGGCGAGCACTCGTTCGGCATGCTGCTGTCCGTCACACCACACGACGCGGTCGACAGCACCGCCTGGATGTGGATGGCCATGAACTACGAGCCGGCGACGGGGATGGTCGAGTTCCAGGACCGGATCTTCGCCCAGGACCGGCCCATACTCGAGTCGCAGCGGCCCGAGCTGCTGCCCCTCGACCTGCAGGCCGAGCTGCACCTCCGGAGCGACCGGACGGCCATCGCCTACCGCCGCTGGCTGCGCCAGCTTGGGGTGCGCACCGGGGCCTACTGAACAAGGGTGCCTTAACGCGGCTGAACGGCGCCGCGGCGGTGCCAAAATGCTCCCCGCCACGCAGAGAAAAGGACTCGGGCCGCTGGGGACGCTGGTGCGTTTTGGGGTGCTTGCCCTGGTGCCTGTCGTCGCGCTCGGGGCGGTGCTGGCGGCCGAGCTGAACGCCGACGTTAAGCAGCGATACCTCGACAGCGCCGCCGCCAGCGCGAGGCTTATCACGCAGGTCGGGATCCAGCCGCTTCTGAGCTCCAGTCAGCTTGTCAGCGGACTGTCCAGCGCGGAGATAAACGAGATCGACGACCGGCTCCAGGGCGCATCCGTCGGCGACCAGGTGCGCCGCCTTAAGGTCTGGAACCGCAACGGCACGGTCGTGTACTCGGACAACCACTCACTGATCGGCAGGACCTATCCGATCGAGGACGACCTGGCGGAGGCGCTGGAGGGACACTCGCATTCGGGCATCACGAACGGCCAGAGCAACGAGAACACCGGGGACAACCTGGTCGGCCCGCTGATCGAGGTCTACGTGCCGCTCGTGTTCAGGGGCGACTCCTCGCCGAGCGGGGCCTTCGAGCTATACCTGCCCTACGCGCCGGTCCAGGCCGCCATCGACAGTGAGTCGAACCAGCTCTACTTCCTGCTCGCTGTCGGTCTGACGGTCTTCTACGCGGCGATGTTCCCAGTCGTGTTCCTCGCCGACCGATGGAGGCGTCGCGCCGAGTCGACCGCCGCAGCGAACCTGGCCGTGCTCGAGCGGCTGAACCGCCTGAAGAGCGAGTTCCTCGTACGCATGAGCCACCAGTTCCGGACCGCAATGGTGGGCATCGAAGGCTTCAGCGAGGTGATCCGCGACTCCGACCGCCTCGACCCTGGCGAGCTGAGGGCTTTCGCGAGCGACATCCACGAGGACGCCGCGCGACTCGACCGCGCGTTCAACGAGATGCTCGAGCTCGATCAGATGGAGAGCGGCGGCACGGAGGTGCGAATGGAGCCCGCCGACCTGAACCATTTGGTGGAGAACGTGATCCAGTCGCAGACGCGCCGCATCACGTGGCAAGCCGACCGTTCGCTGCCGAAGGTACCGTGCGACGCGGCCAAGATCACGCAAGCACTGGGCAACATCGTCGGCAACGCCGTCAAGTACTCCAGCGACGAGATCGTCGTGACCAGCCGGTTTCGCAATGAGCAGGCGGAGATCACCGTGGCCGACCACGGGCCGGGCATGCCGGACGACTTCGACGCCCATCTCTTCATCGGCCACTCCAACGGAGCCGGGGTCACGGGCCTCGGGTTGCCCATCGCGCGTCAGATCGTCGAGATGCACGGAGGGCAGATCTGGTTCGAGAGCGTGGAGGGTCGGGGCACCACCTTCCACCTCACGCTGCCGGTCAGAGTCAGGCCTTCACGGGTGATGAAGGCCGCCGCCCGGGCCTAGGCGCCGGCCTCCTCGCTGGCGGGGGCTCCGCATCACGCGCGTCAGCTCGGCCGCACAGCTATAACGTGTGGGCGCGATGAAGGCGGCCCTCTACCGGAGATACGGCACGGCCGAGGTCCTCAAGATCGAGGAGGTCGACAGGCCCGAGGTCGGCGACTCCGACGTGCTCGTCCGGGTCCGCGCGACCTCCATCAACCAGGCCGACTGGCACACCATGACCGGCACCCCGCTGGTCGCGCGCATCGCCTTCGGGCTCCGCGGGCCCAAAGACGAGATGCTCGGCGGCGACTTCGCCGGCACGGTCGAAGCCGTCGGCTCGGCCGTCACCCGGTTCAAGTCCGGCGACGCGGTGTTCGGCCTAACCCGCTCCGGCGCGTTCGCCGAGTACGTGTGCGTGCCCGAGGACCGCGGCGCCGTCGCCAAGCCCGACAACGTGAGCTTCGAGGAGGCGGGGACCGTCGGCGTCGCCGGCATCACGGCCGTGCAGGCGCTTCGCACCCACGGAGGCCTCCGCGTAGGCGAGAAGGTGCTCATCAACGGCGCCTCCGGAGGCGTGGGCACGTTTGCGGTCCAGGTCGCGAAGGCGATGGGCGCCGAGGTCGCCGCCGTGTGCAGCGCGCGCAACGTGGAGATGGCGCGCTCGCTCGGGGCCGAGCGGGTGTTCGACTACACGAAGGAGGACTTCACGCGCTCCGGCGAGCGTTACGACCTCTTCATCGACATCGCCGGCAGCAGGTCATGGGGCGAGTGCAAGCGGGTGATGAAGCCCGACGCGAGGCTGGTCGTGGTGGGTGGGCCCTCGCGCAACCTACTGCTGGGACCGGTGAGCCACCTTGTGGGCATGCGCCTGGCGGCGATCGGCGACAGGCGGAAGATCGCGGTCTTCATCGCCACCGTCCGGGACGAGGACCTTGAGTTCCTTGGCGAGCTGCTGCAGAAAGGACAGGTGAAGCCGGTGATCGAGAGGCGGTACGACTTCGCCGACATCGGGCAGGCCATGGCCTACCTCGGCGAGGGGCACGCGCGGGCCAAGGTCGCGGTCGCGATCCCAAGCGCGGATAGTCGCGACTAACCAGCATCCTGGGCGTCGAAAACACCGGATAGTCGCGACTAACCAGCATCCTGGGCGTCGAAAACACCGGATAGTCGCGACTAACCGGCATCCTGGCCCGCCGAAACCGCGGGATAGTCGCGACTATCCGATAAACCGCTGTAAATCGCCGGGGCTCCGGCGGGACGAAGGCGTTGTCATGACGTGCTGCTTCACGTCGCCCTGTACTTCGGCGCCCTGAGCGCGCTGACCACGCTCGCGGCCTTCGTGCCGCGCATGATCAGTGCCCGGCTCTGGTTCGGCCTGCCTGCCGGGCTCGTGGTCGTGGCCGCGACGACGCTGGCGGCGGTGTTCCTCGGCGGAATTCGGGACCTCGAATACGGCCTGGCGGCCGTGGCCCTTCTCACTACCTTCGCCACGTGGCTCGCGATGGGGCGGTGGAGCTGGCTTGGCGCGCAGCTCTTCGCGGCGGCGGCCCTGGGCTCGCTGGCCTACCTCGTGTACGCAGGCGCCCTCACCTACTTCGTCGCCCGCAGTCCCCTCTACCTGACGGCATCCTCGCTGCTCCTGTTGCTCGAGCTGGCCGCGCTGACGCTCTCGATGTCCTACCTGTTCGAGATCGTCGACACGCTCAGCCGGCGCTCCGAGCCGGCGCACGCCGCGGACCCTAACCACCTGCCGAAGGTTTCGATCCAGGTGCCGGCCTACAACGAGCCGCTGGAGGTCGTGCGCGAGACGCTCGCGGCCCTGGCCAAGCTCGACTACCCGGACCTCGTCGTGCAGGTGGTCGACAACAACACTCCTGACCGCGAGCTGTGGGGCGCCCTGCAGGCGGAGTGCGAGCGGTTGGGTCCGCGCTTCCAGTTCATCCACCTCGAGAACTGGCCGGGCTTCAAGGCCGGCGCCCTCAACGAGGCGACCCGCCGGTTGGCGAAAGACGTGGAGCTGATTGGAGTGGTCGACTCCGACTACGTGGTCAGGCCCGACTGGCTGCGCGCGGTGGTCGGCCACTTCGCCGACCCCAGGGTGGCGTTCGTGCAGACGCCGCAGAACTACCGTGACTGGACCGACGACCAGTACCTGCGCGGCCTCTTTTACAGCTACGAGTACTTCTTCGAGGTCTCGATGCCGGCGCGCGCGCACCGCAACGCGATCATCTTCGCCGGCACCATGGGCGTGATCCGGCGCAGCGCCCTGGAGGAGATCGGCGGCTGGAACACCGAGGTCGTGACCGAGGACGCGGAGGCCAGCCTGCGCATGCTCGCCAACGGGGCCATCGGCGTTTACGAGCCCAGGCCGTTCGGTCGGGGCCTGATGCCGCTGAGCTTCGAGGGCCTCAAGCAGCAGCGCTTCCGGTGGGCGCTGGGCGGTATGCAGATCCTGAGGCTGCACTGGCGGCGCCTCTTGCTGCCCGCACACGGTGGCAAGCTCACGTTCGGCCAGCGCGCCCACTACCTGCTGGGCAACGTGCAGTGGTTCGGCGATGCCCTGATGCTCATCTTCACCCTGCTGCTCCTGCTGACCGCGATCTCGACGGCGATGCATCACACGCTGCCGATCCGGCAGTTGACGGGCCTGGCCCTCGGCCTGCCGATCGTGTTCCTCGCCTCCGGCCTGCTGCGGGCGGTGTGGGCCATGAAGCTCAAGACCCGATGTACGTGGCGGGACGCGATCGCGGGACTCCAGGTCTGGTTTGCCTTGAGCTGGGTGGTATCGCTCGCCTGCCTGCGCGGCCTCGTGCGCTTCCACACCGCGTTTCTGCGCACTCCCAAGTCGAAGGAAGGCGACGCTTCGGTCGTGAAGGCGCTTCGCTCCGCGCAGATGGAGACGCTGCTCGCCGTGAGCGGCGTCGGGGCGGCGGTGGCGATGCTGGTCCGGGTACCTTCGGTGGCGACCTTTGCGCTGGCGCTGCTCCTGCTCTTCCAGGCGGCCGTCTACGCCAACGCCCCGTGGGCCGGGGCGGCGGCCGAGGGCGTGCACCTCACGCCGCTGCGCCGCGCGTACAAGTCCTCGGCGCAGAGCACCGGCGCACGGCCGGTCCTGGGTTCGAGCACGTTTGCGATGTCTGTCGCGGCCGGCCTCGTGATCGTCGTCGTGCTCTTCCTCGTGTCGCTCGCGACACCGCCTCCCCCACCGGAGCCCCCGACCCCGGAGCTGATCGCGCCGGCGACGAAGCAGCCGTCGCCTTCGCCATCCCCGTCCGCGTCGCCTTCCCCGTCCGGATCGCCTTCGGCAAAGCCGTCGCCATCACCCTCTCCATCGCCGTCGCCCAGCCAATAGGATCGCCGCGTGGTCGCCGTTTGCGGCGAGGCCCTGATGGACGTCATCCACGGCCCCAACGGCAAACGGGTGGAAAGGCCTGGCGGAGGACCGTTCAACACCGCGCGTGCGCTGGCGCGGTTGAGCGTGCCCGCGGCGTTCCTCGGCGCCTCTCATCTGACGAGCGCGGTCCCGAGCTGGCGCGGCTGCTCGAAGCCGTCGCCTCGCTTTCGTGCGCTCGCCCCGGCACCGACCCACCGTGGAAGCGGGAGGTGGTCCCGGCGTAACTTCGTAAGCCCGGGTCTAGGTACCGTGGCGATCGACGTCACGGGATAGCATGCGACGGATGGCCACGCACGCTGAGCTGCCGTCCGACTACCCCGCACCGGGGAGGGAGGTGCCGCTGATCCGGCGCATCATCGACCTCAGGGGCAAGCGCGTGCTCGAGATCGGCGCGGGGGACGGCCGCCTGACGCTGCAATATGCATCGCTGGCGTCAAGCGTGGTCGCCGTCGAGCCGGACACTCCGAGCGTGGTGCTCGCCCGCAGGTCGGCGACGGCTGAGGGAGTCTCCAACGTGAGCTTCCGGGTCGGCACCGCCCAGCGAGTGCGTCTTGGAGGCGGCGTCTTCGATATCGCGTTGTTCAGCTGGTCGCTTTGATGAATCGCAGTGTCGGGCATGGTCCATGCCCTCGAGCGAGTGGGGCGACATCTTGCGCCGAACGGCGTCTGCGTCCTCATCCAGCCGCACAGAACCAGGCGACCATTCATCGCGGTGGTGGCACACGGCCGGCGGACGCCGATTGGTTTTCTCGTCAATCCCGTCTTCAGGCCGCTGATCGATTCCGCCAACAATGCGATCGCTTCGGTCGTCGACAGAGGCCTGTTCACTCGGGTGAAGAGGTCGAATCATCAGTACAGCGTCCGCCTCGTTAACCCGTCGCAGCTGCACCGTTACCTCCACAGCGGCCAACGTCCGCCGCGATTTCCTCCCGGAGGCCGGAAACGCCTGATGGAGGCATGGAGATCTCGACCGCCCGGCGCGGAGATCGAGGTCACCGAGTACATGACCGTGATCGGATTGCGTCGCGTGCCGGCCTGACCGGCACCCGACGCCCGATGTGAGTAAGCTGGCGCCGGCGATGAACGCACGCGCGATCGGCTCGACGGTCGCCGTGGCCCTGGTCGCGGGCGCCTTCGTCTCGGTCTTCGCGTTCCTACTTGCCCGCTACGGACCCGCGGGCGACAGCTGGTCCTTTCGCGGTAACGGCGCCCTCGCGGCGTACACGCTTGTCCCGGCGCTTGTAGCCGGAGGCTGGACCGCGCTGGTGCTTCGCTACCGGGGCAGGGACGACTGGCTCAGGTGGGGGTTCGGCGCGCTGGCCGTCGGCCTCGTGCTGGACGTGCTCGACGCGGCCCTCCTTCCCGTGGCCGGAACGTCAGTGGCGGTGGCCCTCGGTGGCCCGCTGCTGATAGCCCTGGCGCTTTGGGCGGTCGTTGCGCCGGTGCTGGCCTGGACCGTGGTGAAGGCAGGCTCTGGCCAGCGGGCCGAGGCAGGTGCCAGTAGCGCGGCCGCGGTGCTGTGGCTGATCGGCATGGTCGTTGGCTTGGTCCTCGTGGGGTTCGTCATACCTGCCGGCTCGTGATCCGGCGGTCGCCTAGACGACCGAATCCGGCGCTACGGAAGGGGATCTGCTAAACCGGGCTGAGGAGGTGCGTATGAAGATGAACGCCGATCAGATCCTGTCCCAGGCACAAGACACGATCACGGTCAAGAGGGTTTTTGGCGAGCCATATGAGAAGAACGGGATCACGGTGATCACGGCTGCCGGGGTGCTCGGCGGCGGAGGGGCCGGGAGTGGCGAGGCGCCAGGCGACCAGGGCGAGGGCTCGGGCGGAGGCTTTGGCGTGATCGCCCGTCCGGTCGGGGCCTTCGTCATCAAAGGCGACCAGGTCTCCTGGCAGCCGGCGATCGACGTCAACCGGGCGATCCTCGGCGGTCAGATCGTCGCGGTCATCGCGCTGCTGACGCTCCGGGCGGTGGTCCGAATCCTGGCCAGGCGTTAGCTCAGCGGCTCTGCCTGTCGCGCTGGAGGCGAAAAGTGGCGATCGCCGCCTGGCGATAGCGTTCGGCCATCTCGAAGTACCGCTCGGCGTCCTCGGCAAGGTCGGGGTCGTGATCCCTGTGCCGGCGGCTAAGGGCCTGAACAGCGAACTTGGCGCCGCGCATGTAGGGCTCCAGTTGCTCCAGCGGCAGCGGCCGGTCTCCACGCGCCATCTCAGCTACCTCCTCGAAGCGATTCGAAAAGCTCGTCATCGGTCGGCCGGTCGGCGTAGTCCACACCCACGTACCTCCAGACGATCGACCCATCCTTCTTGAGCGCGAAGATCGACGGCCGGGCCAGCCCGCCATCCGCATCGTTCCAGACGCCCCAGTCTTTGATGACCCTGCCTTCAGGATCGCTGAGAAGCGGGAACGGGAGGAGCAGCTTGTCGACCATCGCCCGGTTGTTCTCGACCGGATCGACCGAGATGCCCACCACACCTACGCCCGCATCAGCGGATCGGTCCCAGCTCCTTGCGTACGTGGCCAACTGCCCGTTGCAGTACGGTCACCAGTCGCCGCGGTAGAAGACGACGACCAGGGCTCCGGCGACGAGGTGGTCGTTCAGGTTCCAGGGCCTGCCTTCATGGTCAGGCAGGTCGAAGTCGTGCGCCCTCGCCATCTACGCCGACAAGTGTGCCAACTCCTGAAGTCGCCGGCAGCCAGAAGGAGAAGCACGTTCGGCCACGTCGCGACTCGGCGGTGACGGCGCCGCCGGCCGACATCACCCGCAGCTTTACGATCGCCAGGCCAAGGCCGGCTCCGCCCCTCGCGCGATCGCGCGACCGGTCGACGCGGTAGAAGCGCTCGAAGACGCGCTCCAGGTCGTCGGCGGGGATGCCCGGCCCGCTGTTGACCACCTCGGTCGTCACCCGCCGGGCGTCCGCGCGAACCCGGACCTGCACTTCGCCGCCATCGTCCGCGTAGCGGGCCGCGTTGTGGAGCAGGTTCGACATGACCTCGGCAAGGTGATCGGGGTCGATGAAGGCAAACGCCGACCCGGGCGCGCTGACCGAGATCCGGATCGAGCGGCGCTCGAGCAGCGGCCGCACGGCTTCGACCGCCGTGCTCGCCGCGGACGCGACATCGGTCGGACGCGGCGAGGGCTCCGGTCCCACTCCGCGCACCGTGGACTCGAGCGACGCGGACAGCCTGACCAGGCGCTCTACCTCTTCGTGGAGCGACGCGAACACGTCGCGTCCAGGAGTGACGACCCCATCGCGCAGCGCCTCCAGGTAGCCCTGCAGGTTCGTGAGCGGAGTGCGCAGCTCGTGGGCGGCGTTCTCGATGAACTCCTGCCGGAAGCGGTCCTGCTGCTCGAGGTCGGCGGCCAGCTGGTTGAAGGACCGGGCCAGCGAGCGAACCTCACGGGGACCGGTCTCGCCGAGCCGCAGGTCGTACTCTCCGGCGGCCAGCCGCGCGGCACCTTCGGAGACACGCAGCACAGGTCGCGCCATCCAGCGCGCCAGCGACGCGGCGAGAAAGAGCGTCGTCGACACGGCTGCAGCGACTGCTGCGATGAGGACCCACGTGACGCTCGACTGGAACATGTCGCGGGCGGCGGCCACGCTCGAGCCGTGCTGGACCATCAACTGCTCGAACTCGCCTCCGCCGACCCTCTGCACGCCGACGGCGACGATGGCGAGGGCCAACGCGGACACGCCGATCGAGGCGGCCGCGATGTGGACGCCGAACCCGAAGCGCCTCATCTCGCGTCGACGGCTCGGTAGCCGCCGCCCCGAACGGTCGCCACGTAGTGAGGGCGCGCGGGATCGTCGCCGAGCTTGGCGCGCAGCCTGCCGATGTGGACGTCGATGGTGCGATCGAGCGCGCCGGCGTTCGTGTCCTCGTACATCGCGTCCTGCAGCTGCTGCCGGCTGAGCACGCGGCCGCGCGCGCCGACGAGCGCCGCGAGCAGGCGAAACTCCGTAGAGGTCAGGCTGACCTCCCGGCCGCCCAGCCACACCTGGCGGCGGCCGAGGTCGATGGTGAGGTCGCCGTGATGAAGGATCGCGTCCCCGCCGTCGTTCGGCCTCGTCCGTCGCAGGATCGCCTTGACGCGCGCGATCAGCTCCGCCGGTGAGAACGGCTTCGCGAGGTAGTCGTCCGCGCCTTCGGTGATGCCGTAGACGCGCTCCGGCGTCGAGCCTCGGGCGGAGAGAATGAGCACCGGGACGTCAGACTCCTGGCGCAGCTGGCGCAGGACCGACATCCCGTCCAGTCCGGGCAGCATCAGGTCGAGAACGACCAGCTGGGGACGCGACCGTCGGATCTCGTCGAGGGCGACAGAGCCATCGCCCGCCGTCACGACGCCGAGACCCTCCCGATGCAGGTAGGTGCGGACGAGACCCAGGATCTTGGGGTCGTCGTCGACCACGAGCACGGGGGCGTCCGGCTTGGCCTCGATCGCCATGGTGGAAAGGCTAGGCGGCCATTGTGACGGGATCATGACCGGCCGCGATCTCGCTTTCGTCTGTCGGCGTCACAGAACTTTCGCGGGCCCGTCATCGGGGTTTGACGCGCGACGGGGATCGTTGGTCGCATCACCTTTCAGGAGGATGCGATGTTGCGATTGTTACTCGGCTCGGCGGCGGCTCTTCTCCTTCTTGGCGCAAGCGCGCTGCCGGGGGCGGCGTCAAGCCAGGTCGGAAGAGGGAGCCTTTTCCTCGATGGTGGCGTCGTCGGCACCGTGGTTCCGCCGTCGCCAATGGACCCGGGAACCGGCCAGGATCCCTTCTTCAAGGTAACCAACGGCGCGACGGGTCAGCTCGGGATCGCGGGCGTGGGACCGGGCAGCGCCGGCGCGTACCACGGCGGGTCGTGGCAGGTCTGGACCGTGACGTTCAAAGCCGGCGTCACGCCTTACGTGTTGACCTCGGGTTCGGCCGTGGCGGCGGCGCAGGCCGCCGGTGACGTCACCGTGACGCGCGCGCCGGACGCGGACTTCCGCTGCCCGATCACACAGCAGAACGGGAGCTAGCCGCGATGAAGGTCTTCGACTTCCTCTTCGAGCTTTCGCAGCGCGTCGGTCAGCCGCTGCTGCGGTTCACGATGGGCATCGTCCTGCTGTGGATCGCGGGCCTCAAGTTCGTCGACCCCACGCCGGTGCGCGGCATGCTCGAGGCGTCGCTGCCTTTCTTTGCCTTCAACGGGTTCGTGTACGCGTTGGGCGCTCTCGAGATCGTGGCCGCGATCCTCCTCTTCACCGGGATCTGGGTGCGCTACGTGGGTCTGGGGCTGCTGGTGCTGTTTGGCGGAACGCTGACCGTCTTCCTGCTGGCGCCGGCCATCACATACGGAGCGCACGGCTTTCCTCTTCTGTCGCTTGCCGGCCAGTTCCTTCTGAAGGACACGGTGTTGGCGGCGGCCGCGATCAACCTGGTGGCGATGGACAGCGCGCGGGTGCGGGCACGGTCTCACGGCGAACGTGAGATGGCTGCGAGGGCGGCGATGCAGACCTGACGAACCCTGTCGCGGGGGCCGGCGTGGCCCCCGCCTCGCGCCTGATCGCTAAGGAGCAGACGGAGTCCTGATCAAGCCGGCTGAGGTGCCGGAGTTTGCGCGACTGGCACCCGGCTTCTCAGCCGTGACCTGACCAGCCGGGCGCCGATCCACCCCGCCCACGCCACCTCCAGCAGCAGGCGCACCCACACCGGGCCGACCGGGACCGGCAGCATGACGATGGCGCCGTCGACCGCCTCGAGCACGGCCACCAGGCCGAGCGCGAAGCTCAGCACCGCGAGCCCGCGGTTCGGCATCAGCCGCGCCGCCCCCAGCCACGCCGCGCCGAGCAAGGCGATACCGGGCGGCGCCAGGAAGTAGAGCTGCCCGACCGAACCGATGAGAAGAAGGATCGAGCCGGCCGCCGCGGCCACGGCTGTGGTCCAGTCGAGGGCAGTCGAATCGCGGCGCCGGCGCACGAGCCAGCCGAACACCGCCAAAACGACGACAAGCTGGATCGCGGGAGCGACGCTCTCCACCATGACTTCCGGCCCGAAGTCACCCGGGCGCGCGGGAGTGTCGTACCAGTCGCAGCCGAGCGGGATCGTCTGGGTCGGCAGGTCGTACGCCGAACAGGTGCCGAACATCACGAGCTTGTTCGGGTCCATCAGCCAGCGGCCGGGTGCTTCGTCGGGGCAGGTCGGGACCGTGATCGGGTCTGTCCCGGCTGCATGCGCCGCCTGCCAGCAGCTGCCGCCGCCCTGGCCGTCCCAGAAGAAGTCGATCCCGTTGGGCAGGTTCGCGCCACCCACGTCGGTGCCCATGTGGTTGCCCACGTAGCGGTTGAAGTGAGAGGTGTCCTCCTGGGCCGCCAGGTCGAAGTCGTTTCGGGCCGCGCCCGGCGCCCAGGTCTGCGCGATGCCTAGCTTCCAGTTGTCGTAGATCCAGTTGTCGCGGAACACGTTGTAGTTGCCGCCGATCACGAGCACGCCGATGCCGACGGGAACCCCGACCGCCGGACAGACGACGCCCTTTTCGATGCCGCGGTCCATGTACGCTCGCGCGCAGGTGCCGTCGCGGACCTGCGCGTAGTAGTTGGCGTTGTTGCCGTGGATCAAGTTGCGCTCGAAGAGGGCGTGATTCTGCGGCAGGCCCGGGTGGTTCGGAAACAGGCTGTCCATCGAGGCCCCTGACGTGTTGTGGTCGAGCTCGTTGTCATGGACCCAGACCGAATCTCCGCCGGTGCCCGAGTAGCCGAGCAGGTTGTCGTGGCTGCGGCACCCGGTGACCTCGATCGCGTATCGGGTCACGTCGAACCCTCTTCCTTTATTGATGTCCGACGTCCCGCCGGGGTAGACGCCAGAGTCGCCGTTGCCGTACGCCTCGCAGGACTTGATCAGGCCGTGGTCGGAGGCGAAGGTCAGGAATCCGTACTCGGCGTTCCAGCGGCCGACGACGCCGTCGATGACGAAGCCGTCCGTCTCGAGCACGTAGATGGAGTTGAAGGTCGAACGCTGGGCGGTGAAGTTGCGGAAGTAGACGCCGTCCGTGCGGTCGGCGCGGATCACGTTCAGCTTCTGGAACTGGGCGTCGAAGACCACGTCGCCCGGCGACGCGCCGGTGCCTTGGATCTGGAGGTCTTTGAGGCCGAAGATGCCCACGAGGTTCTGCTGGTGCGGGCAGGACCTCTGCTGGTCGTAGCTGAGGATCTGGTATCCGGCCTTCACCGACCTGGCCGGGAGGTGGTAGCACGCCTCCGGCTCGCGCTGGAGGCTCGCCTCCTCGAGGTAGACGCCCGGGAGGACGAGGATCGTGGTCCCGGGAGCGGTGACGTGATCGACCGCGGCCTGGAGGTCGCGGTATCCGCTCTCCAGACACTCCGCGCGCAGGCCGCGGTTGTACCCCCGGAGCGCGGCCGGAAAGGCCGCGATTCGCTTCTCGAAGTCGGTGTCGTCAGCCTTGCAGACGACGAGGTGCGGACCCGCCGTGCGGTAGGCGGGGACGTGACCCGTGCCGTCGGGGAAGGTCGTCGGGCGCTCGTAGTGGGCCTGGACGGTGACCGGCGCGAGGCAGACCAGGATGACC
>Ga0070697_100000658_pt1 | contig 26022 bp, 15 predicted proteins | sample KBSK1501metaG_FD_65475 | JGI IMG/M metagenome (GOLD analysis project Ga0070697, IMG submission 65475) | Corn, switchgrass and miscanthus rhizosphere microbial communities from Kellogg Biological Station, Michigan, USA - KBS K1-50-1 metaG | ecosystem: Host-associated > Plants > Roots >...
GCGCACATGGTGCTCACTCGACATCTCGTAAATGCGTCCTTCGGTCGACGTGTTGGATACAAGCATGCCGGCCTGGGCAAAGGTGCTCGGCGTCCATATGTCAAAGAAGGTGCCGCCGCCACCGTCCGTTACCCAGAGGCTCGGATACTGGCTGTCCCAGCGCCGGTTGAGGTCGGGGTCCGCGGTGTGAGCATTGTTGTACGGATTCTCGCGCGTGCCGTCGGTCTTGCTCGTGCCGTGTCCGCCGAGAAACCGAACATCGTTCATCATTGACGTGGCGCCGCCCATCCACTTTACCGCGACGGCGCGAGCGTTGATGCCATTCGTGTAGAGACCAATACCAAACAAGATATTTGTGCCGCCCTGCGGAGCCTCGATCATCGGTTTTGGCCCGCCGACGCCCTGGAACGCCGGTGTCCGATCCGGCACGATGATCTGGGTACGATTTGGATGCAATCCGATAAGCGCCGTATCGGGTTTTAGCGTCAGGGTGTCGGTAACCACGTAGTATCCGGAAGGAATATAGATTGAGCGATGGCCGGCGATAGCTTTGCGGAAGACTTCGGTATCATCGCTGACACCATCGCCCTTTGCCCCGAGAGACCGGATATTCACCCACTTGTCTCGCGCCGGCAAATCGGGGAGATCAGACGTGAAAGGAGCCGGCAACGACGCGAGTGGCGAGGTCTCAAACACCTGGCGTGTCTCAGGTGACGCGCTCATATTCGAATAGCTAAGTCCATACGAGAACGTCTTAACTTCGTAACGCCTTCCGGTACCTGCAATCTGACGCCCGCTCTCATCATACTTCGCGAACACGGGCACACGATCACAGATGATGTTCTCCATGTTGATCTGAGTCTGCGAGTTCTTCTCGTTACTGATAACTACAGCCGGACCGGAGACATTCTCCATACGCCCGTTCTTGATCCATAGTTCGTCATGGAACGTCGGCTCGATCGTCACCGCGCTGGGAACGTTGACAAAACGTGGACGAATAAGTGTAAGTCCGGCGGCACGCTCACGGATGGCTGTTACGCGCTGTCCTTCGAAGGTGGCGTCCACGGCCGTGAACTGCCAGCTCGGTGAAGGCGTCTGTGTCCAGATTCCGTAATCGCCGCCATAGAAGTGCACATCTTCCATGACGTTGCCAGTGTCGTGGACGCCCGAGAGACCTGACCCGATGTGAAAGTTCATGTGCGCGAGGAACGAGTGTTGAGCGTACCGTCCGCGCACGCCGACAGCACCAGCGTTGCCGTCACCGATCTCGATGTCCACATTGCTCATCGCGGAGTAGAACGTGCCGGCGCCCGCGTCACGTGGGGTGGCGGCACGACCGGCAGCCGGATTGGTGCCTGGTCCTGTTGCGGGCGCACCGCCCGGTCGTGTGCCCGGGCGAGAACCGGAGAAGAAGACCATGTACTTTTCCTGCGTCTTGTCGGTGTAGCCCGGAGTGTTCTCGCCAAGCACCAGCACCGGCCGCGTCGGACCAAATCCGATCACTCGAATTCCTCCCCACACATACACGGTGGCGGTCAGCCGGTAACGACCCGACGGAACGAAGACAATCCCTTCCCCGGTGGTTTCCTGCACTTTGTTAATGGCGGACTGCAATGCCTCAGTGTTGTCGGTAATACCGTCGGCCTGCACTGGAAAGTTTTCCGGTGTGAGATACACAGCCTTCGGATCGTCGAGTCTTAATGGGTAATAGGACTGGGCACCGACCGGAGTTGCGAGCAGCGCAACCATCAGAAGCCATTTGAAGTGGTCCATGGAAGTTTTCGGAGTTAGATAAAAAAATAGCCGGAGAGCAATCAGAAATCTGATCACTCTCCGGCTGTGTGTTTATCCGATTAGAAGTCGAACCGCACCATCCACTGCAGATTACGTGGAGGACGAACAGAATTTATCGCACCGAAGCCGTTGCGGTTTGTTGTGTCATTAGCAAGATTAGTAATTACGGTGCTGCCCGGGCTGGCGAAGTTAGCCGTGCTGTTGATGCCGTTAAACTGCGTGTGGTTGAAAGCATTAAAAGCATCGAGCCTGGCTTCGAACCTGTAACGCTCGCCGAAGACAAAACGCTTCGATAATGAAAGGTCCCAATTGTTGATCGGCGGCAAAGTCAAATAATTACGTCCTGACTCGAGCCCCAGGCTTCCAACGCTGGGCGCCTGAAATACGGTTACATCGAATTGGTGGTACGGGTCGCTGCTGTGTCCCGAACCGGGGTTGCCAAGCAGGCCTATGCGTGCTCCCTCAGTCGGTGATCCAGTCAGATTCTGATTTCCGTAGCCGGTTACGCCGAAACCGATGGTATAAGGGGCGCCGCTCTGATAGCGGTAAACACCTGACAGCTGCCAATTGTTGGCTGCATAGCCGAGAAATTTATTGTGAGTCAGTTTTGGCGTTTCATAGACCCAGTTGACGTTTAGATTGTGACGGCGATCAAAGTTTTGCGGACCGTAAAGGTAGTCGAACTTTTTATCGATGCGGGCAAAATTCTGATCATCGCTGATAGTGCCAAGCGCCTTGCTCCAGGTGTAGCTCATGCGGAGCAACAGACCTCTTGAAAATCGCCGGTTTATCGAAGTCTGCATCGAATTGTAGTTGGATTTTTCGATGTACTCGATATAGACGATATTGTTATTGTTGAATCCCTGGAACGGAGCCAGAAAGTCAGCCGGTAAGGCATTGGAGCCGGGTATTCCAGCCGCCAGGTTCCGCGTTGTATCCTGGTTTTGGGGCAAGAAAGCTGCGCCGTAAGGAACAGCATTGATATTGCGAAACTGCGGTAAGTGACGGCTCTGTGAACCTACATAAGAAACATCGAGAACCGCGTCCAATGGAAGTTTGTATTGGATGCCCAGGTTGAACGCATAATTCATGGGCAGTTTAGCATCCGGCTGCAGCGCTCTTAGCGTTGGCGGGGAAAGCAGAACGTTGTTGGGAGAGATGTCCTGAAGCCGTCCTAAATTTATCTGTGATGAAATATTATTAGGTGGATTCTGGACCTGATCGAATACCAGATTGCCCTGCGTACGATCATAAAAAATGCCGGCGCCCCCGCGCAGAATAAGATTGTGTTTGCCGGTCAGGTCGTAAGCGAAACCGAACCGTGGTGCTAATTGGACTCCGTTATCGTTAACCAGAGCCTGGGGAATTCCCTGACCGGCCGTGAACAGGCCGTTGGTGAAATTACCCGAACCTGGAACAATACGCCCGACATATAGATCAAGTAACGTATTTGACGTCGTCAGTGGAGCACCGCTGGCAAGAACTGCCGGGTCGACCGCCCGCCGGTTGGCGCTACCCGCGGCACACGTCGCTACGCCGTTAATACAAACCGGTCGGTAAAGCCGTGATGCTTTCGCCGGATCGAATTTATCAGGCAGAAAGTTCGCGGCTTTCCCGGTGGTTTCATATTGAGGTGGCATCCAAACAAAGCGCAGGCCGTAATCAAGCGTAAGGCGTTTGTTTACCTTCCAGTTGTCTTGCAAATACCATTCGAGATTGAAGTATTTGTAGTTTCCGGTCGTATGCGACGATGCCTGTTGGTAAGTATTAAAGGCACCGGTGATCGCGTTGGCAAATCCAAATTGGGTGTCGAACGGATTAGAGGCATTGTCGGAAAAGCTGATAGACCCATTATTTGAAAAACGGGCAGTTTGGGGTTTTAGACTTTTGAAATAGTAGACCCCGGCTTTGGACACATGATCTCCCCACACCTTCGATATGCTGCCAACAAAGTCCTGCGTCGTGTTGAAATTCTCAAACGAGCCGCTTTTTGTATCAATGCTCGGACCATTTGCCACGCGACCGCCCCAGGTGAAATTTGGGATCTGATCTAGATAGAGTGCGTCCGGATACAGCAGTGGGAAGGCTGATAATCCTGTGGATGCCCGGGTAGCCGCATCAGTCGTGACCCGCAGATCGATCAGGTTATGGCTGATCCCGTAAGTAAACTCAACAACTGTTGTCGGATTAAGAGTTCCGGTTACCGTTCCGGAAACACTATATTTGGGAGTTTTTTGGGTGGCGCCGAAGTCAGGCAAATTGGTGGAGAGGCCCAGACCACTGTTTCCATATGGCAGTTCGGAGGTGGCCACAGTATTGAGCCAACGTCCCCAGATACGCCAGTTCTTCGACAGATTGTAATCGATGCGGAGCGTGTCGTTGCGCTCCGGCGTTTTTGACGAAGCCTGCGTGCGGTAATTGAAGTTATCGTTGCCGACCGGAGTGTAATTAGGTAGCGGGTACAGGTTAAGAATCTTAATACCGAGTGGATAGAGGCGATTCTGCGGTATTTTCCCCAGGACGCCGCCGTCCCTGAAACAGCCGCTCGTGTTGGTTGCACTGCAGGGTAGATTTAAGGTGTAGTCCCTGATGTATGGAAAAAGGTTTCCGTTGTTGTCACGCGATTGCGAAAAATCTCCGGCCCTTTCGAGTGCGGTTGGGACCCGTACATTGGTTGGTCCAGTTGGCGGAGTAAAGCGATGCGCGAATTCCTGATTCCAAAAGAAGAAGAGTCTTTTGCGATCTCTATTAAAAAACCCCGGAATATAGATCGGACCGCCAATGTTATAGCCCGTGTCTTTTTGATCCTGAAAGGCACGCGGCACCCCGTTGCGGTTGTTGAGCCAGCTATTGGCATTCAGCCCCGTGTGGCGTCGATAAAAGTAAAACGCACCGTGAAAGTCCTTTGAGCCACTTCGCGTAGTGGCGATAATCTGCGCTCCGGTAGAGCGGCCGTATTCAGCCTGATAACCAGAAGTCAGAACTTTTAGTTCGCCGATGGCCTCAACGGGTATCCTGGCCAGCAGACTATTGTTGCCGGTATCAATACTGGTCACACCATCGATCTGGACGTTATTAGAGTTTTGCCTGGTCCCGTTGACATACAATGTGGCAATGTCGCCAGTTGTGCCGGTAGAGGCGCTACTAATGACTCCGGGTACCAGAGTCACGTAATTAACAAAGCTGCGATCCCTAATGCCGATATTTCGGAGTTCTTCGCTCTGCACGCCGGTGGAGCGTTCTCCGCTTTCTGACTGGATCATTGTCGCTTCTGCCGTAACCTCGACCGTTTCTGTTACCGCGCCTACTTCCAACGTCATATTGCCGAGTGATAACTTGTCATTGGCAACCAGGGCTACGTCCTTCCGCTCTTGTTTTTTGAAACCGGCAACTTGAATAACAATATCGAACGTGCCTGGTGGAACCTGCGGAAAGACAAATCTCCCCTCGTCATCCGTTGTCGCAGTTTGAGTAAAGCCCCTATCAACTTCGGTTATGGTTACGGTGGCGTTACGGATGGCGGATCGCTGCGCATCAACGACGTTTCCGGTAATCGAGCCACTGGTCGTTTGCGCCAGAACAACTCCAGTGCAAAGCACGAAGATAACGACGAAGATTGCCAGTATTCTTATTCTCATAGCTTCCTCCAGGCTGGTGTTCAAAATAAGTAACCATGTGTAATTCTTCAGACAATTCCCAACGGGAAAATAGGCGTTATGCCAAGTGTCTCGTCTAGCGAGGAACGGTAGAGGAGTACTCGGGCGGCTTGTCCGAGTACTGCTTAAAAATTACTAAGGCGAACGAACGGGAATGAACAGCTAGAGAAAAACTCTAGGCACTATCCCACAATTACTTCCGGACAGGACCCTGTAACATAAGAAACGGGCTTTGTTGCATGGTCAGACAAAAGCGTTTACTCCTAAGTCGAATTGTTGTCAAGCACTTTTTCAGATTTGTGCCAGATTAATAGGGAGAAGTCGATCGACTTTTGAGTGTTTGATTGGTCTCGACTGGGTCTGCACAAAAAGTCCAAATCCCACCCACGGCAGTGGGTGGATGGTTCAAGTCCGACCTACAAATCGCGAAGCACGATTATTCTCGAAATCCCACCAACGGAAGTTGGTGGATGGTTCAAGTCCGGCCTTGTTTGAATGAAAAGAACCGAAATAGGCAGGATCTGAACCATCCACCAACTTCCGTTGGTGGGATTTAGTAACTACTTCACATCCTATTCTTAGTAGGCGGGACTTGAACTATCCACCCACTGCCGTGGGTGGGATTTACTTTTCGTGTGAAGCCGTCTCGACCCGGGCCGAAGAGAGCCTGGTTTGCGAGGACAAGGCTCGGAGCACCATCACCGGGCGGTGGCGTCCCTGTGCGGGGCTGCTGATGGTATTTGAGAGGAAACGCCGGACTTCTGTCGGGTTCTGCTATTAAGTAGTGATCGCTGATATACAGGTTCCTTTTCGTGTTCGTTCGCGTGAGTTAGTGGATCGTTTTGTTGGGTCAGGTAAGAAGAGCGATCCACGAATTCACACGAACAAACACGAAAAACCTTCCGAATTTAGACCGTCGATTGTTCTACGAGTTGCTCCATCATTCCTACGGACTGCTTGAAATTTCCAAAGAAGAGTCGTGCGACATCACGCTCAATCTCCGCGCGCTCCACGGGACGACCGTCAGTAAGAAGACGTTCGTAGCTTTCGTAGAGCGACTCACTAATAACGCTTCGCGCGTGAGCCCATTTGTAGAGAAGATGTTCAAGTACGCGCGCGTCTGAATGCTGCGGAATAAAACTGGTACCCAACATTTCAAGACGCTCGCGCGTTATCTCGGAGACAATTGAAGGGTTGTTTAGGAACCACCAACAGCCAAAGGGCATTAGGTTCCGGAACTTGCGCGCCGCCACGCACAGCTCGTGTTGATTCTCACGAGAGAGCATCGTCACCAAAAAATTCACGTCAGGGTTTTCCGCGCAGATTCGCTCAACCGCGCGCACATCAGCCCGGCCGGCGCCGTCTCCAGCCATACGCAACGCCGGATTGACGCCGCGTCTGACGCCAATCATCAACGCGAAGGGTAGATGATGTTCACGACTGGTCGGCAACACAACATCGCGAATGATGCGACTGCGCACATCCTGGTCCGGAAATTGGAAGTCGTCCGGCAGCGAAACTGCCATGTAGAGGGGTTTCATTCGCGCGATGCAATTGTCCAGAAACCTGCGGGCCTCGTCCGCCGTCCGGCCTCCCGCTTCCTTCGTAACTCCATAACCCTGCGATATCAGCTTCTCCACAGTGTTCGTCCAGGCGTTAAGCAACCCGTCCATCCGCAGCGATGAGTGAAAACGCGGGTCAATCTCGACACCGCTTCCCCAAACGCGCTGTTCGTCGGGATCTAGAGGATCATTGGTCATCACCACATCGCTGACGCCAGCGAGATCCATGACCCGCCCGATATGCTCATCGATATCCTGACTACGAAAGAATTCGCGCGCTTCCCTGAGATCGGGCGAGTGAGGATCGAGACCAAAGCTCTTCAGCACATGGATCACGCCGCGGGTGGCTTCCGAAAGCGGCGAGTTGCGCACAAACAATGTGGTCCAGACGAGATCGGCTTGTTCAGTCTTGGTTAGTCGCCAGAAATCCTCGGCTGATACATCGCTCGAGCGAAAGGTTTCGGCTATCAGGTAATGATAAGTCAGCAGTTCGTCAATCCCGGAAAGGTTCAGGTCGCGGAATTGTGGAGCAAACAGATGCGTGTGAACGTCTATTACAGGCGTTCGCTGGACCACGTCAGTTACCTGACGGCGAAGTTCTGCTCGATTGGGTTCGGAGTCGTAATGGTCTCGAGGTTCGGTGCTCATCGATTCGTTAGTTTTCGCTCAGATTGATTTGGATATACAAGCGGATGATATCAAAGCCCACCGGTTTTGCGATGCCCGGATTGCGAAGGATTGGGATTTTGCGGGAGCGCAGGCATCCCTGCCTGCCGGCCTTAGGGAGGTGTGGTTTTACAGATAAGGGCCCGCTAGCGAACGTATGCAGGCGAGGATGCCTGCGCTCCGGATGGCGCTCCGGATGGCGCTCCGAGGGAGGCTTGGAGGGCTTTCAGACTTTTGGCGGGCACCGCGAAGTTGAGATCGTCGTTGCTTTCCAGGTGCATCACCGCGATGCCAACAACGTTTCCTTCTCTATTTACCACTGGCCCCCCGCTGCTGCCTGGCAACACTGAAGCGGTGATCTGGATGCGGTTGCCGGTGCCTTTGAATCGCCAAATCGCGCCCACCTTGCCCTCGGTAGGTTTCCATTGAGAGCCACTTGGATTACTCATCACCAGTATGGCCTCGCCTTCGAGCGGGGCCGATTCGGCAAGCCGGAGAATAGGAGTGTCCGGGTTGGGCGTTTCCAGCTGAAGCAAGGCCAGGTCATCCCTTTCGTTTACTGCAACAATGTTTTGTACTTTGCTGGTGTGACCGTCAAACATCTCGACTTGGATGAGGCCGGCATCTTTGATGACATGCATGTTAGTCACGACCCGATCGGCAGCTACGAAAAAGCCACTGCCCTGAAGGAGCGGTTTCCCTTGCCTGTCAACAGTCGTAACAATGACGACGGCTCGTTTGAGCAGCAATATTCTATCGACGGAGTTTTTGTGGGACGCTCTCTGGGCAGCAGTCTGTGAGGCGAAGGCCAAAAGGAGAATAACGACCATTGAGGCTGTGTGCCGGAGACTGTGATCTAGGGGGGTATATGACACACGACTACCTGGCGCAGCCGCATCGGGGCCCGCGCATCCGTTGTTTTCTAACCTTGGAATATTAAGGAAACGTTGATTAACTCGTAGCTTCCCATTTTCTTGGAATTAGCCCATCCCGCACGGTTCGATTGCCGATTGCCGATTTCCGATTGCCAATTGGCTTCTGGCCAACCACCAATCGGCAATCGAACAGGCCACCCTCGCTGGCTATTTGCATCTCATCAAGTAAGATTTGACCAGTTTGAGGATTAAGATGATGCGAATCGTGGAAGGAAGGAAGACAATTGGCCGAATACGCAGTTCTGTTTTTTATGTTTTTGTGGCTGGTCTCGCCGGTCTTGCTTCTATGGCTCACACGCTACCGCGTCCCAACATCCACGATGACGGCAAGACCGTCGACAGCAAAGTGATCCTAAAATCGCGCGGTCAAACCGCCTTGAAACCAGAGGGTGTCCATGTGGCGCTCGAACCGGTCACTGGCGAAAATCGTAAGGGTTCATTGGCGGCCAGGGTCGGGAAGCTGCGTAACAATCGCCGGCTTTATCTGGTATTCAAGGATCTGCATGCGAATAACCCGCCCGAGGTCATTTATCAGGTCTATCTAAATCTGCCCAAAGACAAAAGCGCCGCCAACCATGAGAGTCACGCAGTCGGCACCTTGAATTTTTATGCCTCCCAGTATGGCGCCCCTCGTCCCGACTTTTTCTTTAGCTACGACGTTACCGACACCCTCAGGAGTCTTCTCGCTCGAAAGCAGCTCAGCGAACCATTGGTCGTTACCATAATCCCAACGGACCAGCCCGTTAAGGGCTCGGTACCCACAATCGGCCGGATTCAATTAATCGAACAGTAATCTGCCTCCCATTCGATTCCCGGCGAAGACAAATCTCATTCCCTGCCCTAAGAGCAAAAATGTTTGACATGATTGTGCAACGGTAATAGTATCCCGCCACTTCGCTGTTTTTTGTCTCACGGATTTCTTTAGCTTCGCGACCTCGCGCGCCTTTGTTTCTCATTATGATTTGAAGATCGCTCACCCTAACTAGGCAAATCAGCTTGCAAAGGAGGCCCACCATGGCTGTGTTCTCACGTCGCTCATTTATCGCCGGACTCTCGACAATTCCGTTTGCTTTGTGGTTTGAAAAATACGCAGCGGCGCAACCTACGCTTACGCGCTTCAATCTGAACTCTGTCCAGGGACAGGCGATGCTAAACATCTATGCCAACGCCGTCCAAACTATGGTGAACACACCCGAACGGAGTCCCGTCGGATGGCTCTTTCAGTGGTACACCCACAATGTAAGAGGCGATAGAACCAAAGCCGGGGAACTCGCCCGAATCTATCCCGTCCCAAGTCTTCAGAGGACTCTGGCTAACCAGATGTGGAATACATGCCAGGCCCATCATGCCGGCGATGTTGAGGACTTCTTCCTGCCGTGGCACCGGATGTACGTTTTCTTTCTTGAACGTATCATTCGAAAGGTAAGCGGGAACGCTAGCTTTACACTGCCTTATTGGGACTACACACAGTCGTCGGTCCCATCCGGGCCGCGCATGCCCAGTAAGTTCATCACTCCTGCTTCTACTTCGAATCCACTTTTCCGAACTAACAGAAACACCCTGGCAAAGAATGGAAGCCCAATCGACCAGAATAGTCCCGGCTCATTGAATCTGAACTCGCTGGCTCAGTGCCACTATTCACAAGTGGGTGCGGTGCAGGGATTTAATCTGAGTCTGGATTCCAACCTGCACGGTACTGTTCACGTGTTGGTAGGAAACGGACAGGGTATGGGGAGTGTCCCGTTTGCCGCGAATGATCCGATCTTCTGGATGCATCACTGCAACATTGATCGACTGTGGGCCAGTTGGAACGCTGCGGGCCGCGCGAATCCGGGAACTAACACATGGCTGTCGAAACAATTCGTGTTTGCCGATGAAAACGGGCTGCGGGTATTAGCCACGGTTCGAGACTTCAGGGCAATCGCTCCGCTTAGATATCGGTACGACAGGCTGGCGACTGTTCCCACCTGCCCGCCGGGTACACAGGCAGCTGGTCCACCAAAGACTCGAGCCAGAGCAACGAGTGCTGTGGAACTGGGCAACCAACCTGTAACGGTAAGTTTGCAGGCGCCACCCAGCACCGCGGCGGGACTGGGAGACCTGGTCCAGATGGTTAGAAACCTGGGCCCCAACCGCAGGCTGTTCCTGGTCATAAAGAATCTCAGCGCACAGGATCAACCCGGCGCGCTGTTTCATGTTTTCCTTGAGTTACCAGATAACACAGCTGCGAGTGCCGATAGCTCAAACAAGATCGGCAACATCAATTTCTTCGATGCCGTCGGGCACGGCGGGCATACCGCAACGACCGGCCCGCAGCAAAAGTTCTTCAGCTTCGACATCACCGATCTGGCAAAGCAACTTGCGGCTGAAGGGCGATTGACCACAACACCGCAATTAACAATTGCGCCTTCTAATGAACTCGAAACTAACGCGCGGCCAGTGGTTGGTGAGATCACTTTGATCGAACAGTAGTAGGGGTGGACCTCCGTGTCCACCCCTCGGTTGCGGAACCACCTTTGAGGGACGAGAAGCTTCGGAGCCTTTGACGGGACGAGAAGGCTCGGCGAGAGGGGCGGCCACGGAGTGCCGCCCCTACAACTACTCTTTGCGCCTTTGCGGTACTTCGCGAACTTTGCGGTAAAAAGCTTTTAAGAACAATTAACCGCAAAGAGCGCCAAGGACGCGAAGATTACGCAAAGAGTTGAACTTAGGACATTACCCCCAAAACGCGACGTGTTGCGGAAGGAACCTTACGCCCTTATGATTCGCGCAAAGACTCTGTTCGGCTTAAGACTCATCGACAGTACCGATGCAGCCAGAGAAGAGTCGGGAAGAGATAAAGATGTCCAAACTGCGCGTCGATTTCCAGGAGGGTTTTGCTGCCGATGAAGTTGACATAAAAGTCAACGGCCGCGATTCCTTACACAAAGAGGGCGTCACAACCAGACGTATGATCGGCCTCGCTACTTCTTCCGAAGTTGAGGTGCCTGACGGATCTTTCAAGGTTGAGATTGAGGTTCCGACAAAGAACTTGTCAAAAACGATCTTGTTAAATAGTCCCGACTCTGCGCACCTTGGTGTGTCAATTCAGGGTGGAGAGCTCAAGCTGATTGTTTCCCGAAAGCCTTTTGGCTACGCTTAGCCCTGGCTCGCAATTCGAGATTTAGCACCTGGCTTTCACTTCGACTTCTTCCTCAAGAGGTATTAATCATGTCTGCCCCAATAGCCAATCCTCCAGCTCAACCAACAACGCCCAACGCCAATGCCGGAACTGAGCCGAGTATCAGTGGACGGTATGAAGGGGAAATGTCTTTGCCCGCCAGCGGCCTTGATTTTCTGGATCTGCGCGTTGACGTCGATACTCGTTATGCTCATTCACCGGTGATGAAGCGAGTAAGCGGCGACTTCTATCAGATCAACAAAATCTCGGTACCCGGCAGCCCTCCCAAAGTCTCTCGTGTCTACCGGGAGTCGTGGGTCGTCAATGAACCCAAGGTCAAGAAAGTCGGGGGTAAAGTGGAAGTAACGGGCGTAGTGAAATACTGGAAAGGAATTCACCCGCCCACCAGTCTCAAGATCGTGGTTGAGCCCCCTCAGCCGGGCGTTACTGGTTCCTGTCTGGTGTCTTTCACGCGGTCGGGTGGCCAGTCGTCTGTTTACAACTGCATGAGGAAGGCCGACTCTTTCAGGTCGCTGAATCTTGAAATCGACGTTTGTAAATCAGTGAATATTCCACCGCTCTTGCCTAGTTGCAACACGGGAGATCATTCGATCAAGCCCCCGGGAATGGCTGCGCGCGTCTTGACCATTGAAGAAGCGTATCGTGAGGCCGGCGTAAAAGTGACGATTCGGCCCAAGAACAGTCTCATTGATGACAGTGATCCAAAATTTGGTACCTGGTCCGACGCCGAATTGCATAACGCAATGGAGAAATACTTCAGCCAGGTTTCCGGGCCGTGGCCAAAGTGGGAAATGTGGGGTGTCCTTGCGGGCACGTATGATGAACCCGCTGTCGGCGGCGTCATGTTTGATGCGGCCGCGGCATTTGGTGGGGCCGGGAAAGCACCCGAGCGCCAGGGGTTTGCAGTTTTTCGCAGACATGAATGGTTTGATCACTTGCCGGCAGGCGCGCCCACAACTCAGGAAGAAGCAGCGGCAGTTAGGCAGTTTCTTTACACCTGGGTGCATGAAGCCGGGCACGCTTTCAACTTTCTACACTCGTGGGACAAGAATCGTCCCGATGCTTTGTCGTGGATGAACTACGACTGGCGTTACGACAACCTGAATGGTGAGAACAGTTTCTGGTCCCACTTTGCTTTTAGATTCGACGAGGAGGAGTTGATACACCTGAGACACGGAGACCGCTCATCTGTGATCATGGGCGGCGACCCATGGGCCTCGGGGGGTCATCTCGAATCGCCCCCGGGCGCGGAATACCTGGCCGCACCGCCGGGAGCCATGTCGACTGTAGACGGCGAGCAGCCCGTCGAGCTGTTGGTTCGTTCCAAAGAATATTTTGAGTTCATGGAGCCGGTCTCGATCGAGTTGCGAGTGCGTAATCTTTTTCCCGACATGCCACTCACGCTCGATACCCGTCTTAATCCGGAATACGGCGGGACAGTGATTTACATTCGCCGGCCTGACGGTCGCATCGTTGAGTATTCGCCGGTGATGTGCAAACTCGCCTTTCCCAGTCCTAAGCAACTGGTGCCGCTACAAGCGAACCAGGAACCCGGTCCCGATCGCTACAGCGAGGAAATACTAATCAGCTACGGCCGTTACGGATTCTATTTCGATGAGCCCGGCGAGTATTACATTCGGGCTTTGTATCAGGGCGGTGGCGATCTGCTTATCCCATCAAATGTGCACCGGTTGCGGGTTGGTAGTCCGCTAACACGAGAGCTGGACAAAACCGCGCAGGACTATTTCTCTTATGAAGTCGGAATGAATTTGTATCTTGAAGGTTCACGTTCACCTTATCTCGAAAAGGGATTGGATCTTCTGAAAGACATGAGTGAGAGGAATAAAGAGAGCTTGCTGGGCGCGAAGTTGGCGATGACCGTGGCCAATAGTTATACCTACCCGTTTTACGATCTGGAAGACCGCACCGGTGTACCGGGCGAGACGTTGAAACTTACGAAGTCTCATGATGCCGATCCCGAGGCGGCACTCGAGATGACGACTGCGGCCGTGGACCTTTTCAAGAACACCCCGCAGAAAGCGCTGAACCTTAGCTATCGTCAACTCGTCAGCCAGCGAGTGGACTGCCATGTGGCCCTGGACCAGCCTGAACAGGCGATAAAAGAACTGTCGCAGTTGCACCAGCATCTAAGCGACAACGGAGCTAATGCGCCGGTGCTGGACCAGATCAGCCAGCAGGCGAACACTATTCGCGATGCTGCCCCGCCGCAGGCCGGTCGCCATAGACTATGGGAGCGGGTCAGAGCTCACGATCAGATGGCTTCTGAAACTCTGGAAGCACCAGGATCGATTGGGCGCATTTCTGTTTTCCCAAGTCCTTTAAAACTCAAAAAGCGCTCGCAGAAAAAGGCTCGCACGAAAGCAAGTTCGAAGAAAGAAGCAAAAGCCACGGGTCGAAAGAAGGTCACCAAGACAAGCAAGCCAGCAAAGAAGCGATCGCCCTGACGCTTAGCCCAAAAAGATCCACAGGCGTATAGATTACAAGCTTTAGCTTGCGTGTGTGCGCCGCCGCAACCTAAAGTTTGTACTCTATACGCCTGTAGTCACGGCGATCATTTCTTCGCGACAGATTGCATGACGTTGCAGCCACAAACATGAAGCGAAAAACTGATCTGTCAAAAATGCTCCCGGGCCTGATAGTTGGCCTAATGGCTTTTTTTGCTGTTGGCGCCGTCAGTTCTCTATCGGCCCAAACCGAACTCATAGTTGCAGCGGATGGGAGCGCCAAATACAAGACCGTGCAAGAAGCGGTCATGGCCGTACCTGCGGGCAGCGCCGACAATCCCGTGATCATTAGAATCAAGCCAGGTGTATACAAGGAATTGATCTATGTGCAACGAGAAAAACGCTTCTTCAGATTGCTCGGAGAAAACGCGGAGAAGACTGTACTGACTTACGATCTAAATGCCAACCTCATTGGCAAGGATGGCAAACCCATCGGCACCTTTCGCACGCCCTCAACGATGATCGATGCGGACGACTTCACAGCCGAGAACATCACTTTTGAGAACTCCGCCGGCCCGGTGGGCCAGGCCTTAGCGATTCGGGTGGATGGAGACCGGGTTGTGTTTCGAAACTGCCGCTTCCTGGGCTGGCAAGACACAATTCTGCTCAACCGCGGCCGGCATTACTTTGAAGACTGCTACATCGCGGGCCATGTTGACTTCATCTTCGGCGGCGCGACCGCATTTTTTGAGAGGTGCCACATTCACTGCCTTAAGGACGGATACATTACCGCCGCGTCAACCCCGGATAACGCACCATTCGGATTTGTATTCTCGAATTGCAAGGTCACCGGCGAATCGCCGGCCGTCAAGACCTACCTGGGACGGCCATGGCGAGCCTTCTCGAGTGTTATTTATCTGAACACCGAAATGTCGGAGGTGGTACGTCCTGCCGGTTGGCACAACTGGAATTTTCCCGAACGGGAAAAGACGTCACGGTATGCAGAATTCAACAGCAAGGGCCCCGGGGCCAAACCACATGAACGAGTGCCGTGGTCGCGTCAATTACCTAAGTCGGATGCGAAGAACATCACAGTGCGAAAGGTTCTAAGCGGCTCGGACGGATGGAATCCAAATCCAAGGAAAAGTCGGATGCGGGTCAATGCGAAGTTGGGTACGTCAACCTAACTGGCTTTGCGCAAAAACTAAATCCCACCCACGGCAGTGGGTGGTTAGTTCAGATCCCGCCTACTAGGAAATAGGATGTGAAGTGATTATTGAATCCCACCAACGGAAGTTGGTGGATGGTTCAAGTCCAACCTACAACGATCCGCCTACACTGGAAGGTGTGGTCAGATGTCGACCGCGCTGATTAAGAAGCGGTTAGAATAGGCTGGACTTGAACAATCCACCAACTGCCGTTGGTGGGATTTGGGAGTCTGCTTTAGTGGCTTCTTTGTAGGTTGAACTTGAACCATCCACCAACTGCCGTTGGTGGGATTTTGGCTCACCAGGATTCGAAGGCCCAAGCCGGCGGGCAATAGGTCAGAACCACCTGCGTGAGCGGGTGGCCCAAACTGTTAGAACCACTTGCATGAGCCGCACTCAAGCAGTTCAGAGTTCAAACTTTAGTTTGCGTTTGGTAACCGGCAAGCTAAAGCTTGAACTCTGAACTGCTTGAGTGCTGATTAATTGTGGTACTGACAAGTCACTCGACTCTGAACCAATCGAAATCCGCGTAACCCATCTCGCGGGTTTTGCCTGGGCCCACGGCGAAGATTCCAACCCTGGCGCCGATCCATTTGCCCTTTCGCGCAGTGAATGCTTCGCCAACCGGTGAAAACTTTATCCCGTCGGAGCTGTAGCTGAAGCTACAAACTGCGTTCCGGGATACCTTCACGCGCAGATAGAAAGTATCGCCACTTAGCGCAACCGCAACGCTCTCTTTTCCTTTCGCACCACTTTCGGCGTCTTTAACCACCGTCTGAGATACAAAGAGTCCCTCGGCCTTCTTCTTCACCGACAGGTACGCGTAGTCCAGACCCATCACGATCAGGCCCGTCTCTTCGTCGTCGGTGCGCGGTGTGACCTTTACTTTGGTGGTGGCGGTGAATTCCGGGGCCGGAAACTTCTGGAGCAACAGGTTGGGCACATCCCAGAAATTTCGAAAACCTTCCGGCAGCATCACATTGAACAAACGAAGGAAACCCAGACCGCCCGATGGAAACGCCCAATTTGTTCCCGGATTGGCGTTCCATTGCCACTGTAAACCCAATCCGTTCGTATTGAACTCGTCCGAGTCGGGCGGAGTGACGACTGGCCAGCTTCGGCCGACGTTTGGTTTCCTATGAGTTAACACCGGTTCACCGGTTCCATCGCCGTCGGTGTCGACGCCGATCACCGGCCAGTCATCGATCCATTTCAGGGGCTGGAGATGAACGATGCGCCCGTAAGCGCCCAGGTCCTGAAAATGAATGAACCAGTCCTCGCCGGTGTGCGTATCAACCCAGGCCCCTTGATGTGGTCCATTGACCGGAGATTTTCCGCGGGCCAGCACAATCTTTTCCTCGTATGGGCCATAGATGTTTTTCGATCGCAACGCCAGTTGCCACCCCTCCTCGACGCCACCGGCCGGCGCGAGAATGTAGTAGTAGCCGTTCCGTTTATAAAATTTCGGACCTTCAACAGTCGGATGCTTGTCGTGACCGTCGAAGACCATCACGCCGTCGTCCAGTAACTTCGTGCCGTCCTCGCTCATACGACTGACCACCAGGATGCTCTTAACGCCGGAACGGCTGGCAGCCATCGCAGATACCAGATAAGCCTTACCATCCGTATCCCATAGCGGGCATGGATCGATCCATCCTTTCGACGGCTTGATGAGGAGAGGCTCCGACCATGGACCAGCGGGTGTCCGGGATTTCGTCAGGTAGATACCGAAATCAGGGTCGGGATAATAAATGTAGAACTCGCCTGCGTGATAACGAATAGCAGGCGCCCAGACACCATTACCGTGCTGAGGTTTGTTGAAAACGTCGTATGGAAGTTGGCGCTTGAAAACATGACCAATGATGGTCCAGTTTACGAGGTCTTTTGAATGCAGGATGGGCAGACCCGGCGCCACGTTGAAACTCGATGCCACCAAATAAAAATCATCGCCGACGCGGATCACATCGGGATCAGAGTAATCGGCATGAATGATGGGGTTCTTGTAAGTCCCATCGCCGTTGTCTGCTACCCAGACTTTCGAGACCGGGTTTGATTCACCTTTCGCTGTCTGCGTTTGTGCCGGCGACTCTGACTGGATAAATACCGTGACGAGGAGAACGATAAATAACCTGACTGAGTAACCTTTGAGTTTCATTCGTTGAGGATGGTATCGAATTTTGATCAGGATGCCCCATTTTTACAAGACGAGTGAACGATCCACTAAATCACACTAAAACCACACGAAGTCTTCTTCGTGAACGTTAGCGTGATTTCGTGGATCGTTTTCTGACCGCCGAGGAACAAGGGCGCTAAAGAGAAACGGTTTGTTCGGCCCAGAATTGAAACTCGCGATGTTTGAGCACTTCCGCTTTTGCCAGAACTTCACCGCTGGCCACACGCCGAATGTGTTCGAAGACGCGCCCCCCAACTTCATCGATGCTCTCCGTGCCATCAATAACACCGCCGGCGGAAAGATCGAGGTCGCGAGACATACGTTCGAAGACCGGCGAATTGGAGGCTAACTTAACCACCGGCACGATAGCGTTACCAATGGTGGTGCCGCGTCCGGTCGTGAATACAATCACCGTGGCTCCAGAAGCCACCAGCCCGGGCGTGGATTCCTGATCGTAACCAGGACCCTGCATCAAGTGCAGCCCGCGACGCTTTGGCGTCTCGGCATATTCAACGACGCCTTCCACGCGCGTAGTCCCGGCTTTAGACATCGCTCCCAGGCTTTTGATAGTGATGTTGAGCAAACCACCGGCGATATTGCCGGGGCTGGGGTTCTGATTTAGAACTGCGCCAAACTTCGAAGCGTATTCTTTATACCAGTCAATAAGTCGATAGACCGCGCGACCCGTGTCAGCATCTTTGGCCCGGTTCGCCAGAATATGTTCGGCGCCACAAAACTCAGGGATCTCGGTTATCAACACCGTGCCACCGGAACGGACGAGCAAGTCAGACGCGCGCCCCAGCGACGGATTGGCTGATATGCCCGAAAAACCATCAGAGCCTCCGCACTTCACTCCCAGCACGAGCTCGCTTACCGGCACTTCCTCGCGCGCGGCGCGATTAACTTCCGGCAACATGCGTTCGACTTCTTCCAGCCCGCGTTTAATGGCTGCCTCAGTTCCGCCTACCTCTTGAATACCAATCTTGGAAACCGGTTTGTTGAAATCCTTGTCTCGCCTGAGTAGATATTTCTCAACATAAGCAAGATTGGTTTTTTCGCAGCCGAGGTCCATCAGGATCACGCCGCCAACGTTAGGGTGATCGGCGTAATTGGATAGTGTCCGCAGCATAACGTCGAGGTTAGATCCATCCTGACATCCGCATCCCTTGTTGTGTGGGATAGCCACCACGCCGTCAACGTTAGGATATTTCTCGCGGTTATACAGGGTGAACTCCGCCATCATCGAGATCTGTTGGGCCTCATGACTGGCGCACATGGAGGTTGGAATAATCAGGATTAAGTTGCGTGTCCCGACCCGACCGTCAGGACGTCGAAAGCCCATGAAGGTCGCGCGCTCGGATTCAGGAAAATAATCTGGCGGTGGGGTTGAGAGGTCTGCGGGTAGATCGCGGACAACCGGCACCTCATCCGACATATTGTCGTGGGTTATATATGCGCCCTCTTTGATCCCCAGCGAAGTACCGATGGGCTGGCCATATTGCCGCACGAATTCGCCCGGTGGAATGTCACGGGTTGCGAAACGATGCCCGGGAGGCACGACTGCACTAACGCGAATGACGCGATCGTCGCGAAGAGTGAGTTCGAGTCCTGGCTGCGTCTCTACCTTCACCACTGCCAGGTTGTCCCTAGGATCTACAACGATGGCGTATTCGCTGATGGGGGCGGCCTCTGTCATATACGTAGTCGACATAGTACTTCTACTTTCAGTTTACGGTGGTGGAGGAATCCTGCGTTTCCAGCACGTCAGGAAGTATTAAAGAACGAACATTATCATGAATACGGAGCCACAACCCCGGATTGTTATCAAGCTGCGCTGAGCGGGCCACCGCATCCTTCTGAATCTCCTCCTCCAATACACGGCGATAGCTCGCGCGCTTAGCGGGTGCGGTGCTCGCATCCACGACCGACTGGACAATCCTTCGCGACTTAAGAATAGCCGCCGGTCCCAGGGTTAGGATATGCGTTGCCGCACGACATTCGGCTTCGTCGGCTTGCGTAACAGTACTTCCCCCTACTTTGAACTTGCTAATGTGGTGTTCAAGGATGCTGGAGGAAATAGGTATTACTCCCGCCCAATCGTTCGCGGTGGCACCGGAACCAGGCTTGATGTAAGCGAGGTGTGATGCCGCACCGGCCTCCGGTCCCAGGCCAAGAAAGAAAATGTCGATGCCGCCAAGAACATCAAGTTTCTCGAGGTAGAGTTCCAATGCCTCTTCCAGGGCATCAGTGTCGGTCTGCATCGGGGTGAAGCTCTTCACCTTTTGGAAAAAGGACTCGCCAAGCAATCTTTCAAAATCTCTGACGAAGCTAAGACCGTTGTCCATTCGCATTGGCGCGAGGGCATCCTGAGTAAAAACATGAAGCCGGCTAAGCAGATTGTCAGCCTCACTGGTTTTCGCCATTTGGCCCAGAATGCGATACAAGGCTTGAGCTCCACGCCCGCCCAACAGGAGGATGACCAGATCCCCTTCTTTGTCTTTCGCAGCCTGCTGAAGCTCCTCCAACTGTGCCCGCCCCACGGCATCTTCGGATTCCAATACTTCGTAATTCAATTCTCGGGGCGCTAAGCGGCCCACGTCGATTCGCTCACTGGAATCCCTCCGGCTGAGCCAAACATTGCCGCTGACTACGTTGCGAGAAAAAGTTCTTTGATTACGCGCGGACAATCTTCTTTACTCCTACCCCCGGATTCCCGGATTCATTTTCGACCGCGGGAGTTCCTCGTTACCAAAAAGGCTTGTTACCAGACGCCTAAAAATGGTTCAACCATTTTGGGGCAACTCTCTAAGTTTTACTGACCACGTAGTATGCACCCGGACAACGGATCTTAGCAATAGAAAAAGCTGAATCAGCGCACTTTGAGACGTCGACCAAGGAAGTAAAGTGTTGACAGAACCCGTCTGACGGTGATACACGATAGCGTCCGTTTTACTAATTGGTATGACCTTTAGCCTTCTCAGAGGAAGGCGGAAGCCCTCAGGAACCAGTACACTGGATCTTTTTGAGCACAATGGTCAAACTCCCCTCTCCGGTTTTCAAGAATCAAGTGGTCCGCGCGTTTCGAGGTCGCAAACGAGCCGTTTTGCGTTATGTAAAACTAGCTATGCAGTTTCAGTCACCGAAGGTTTAGGTTTCAAACAGTCAAAGATAGACGAACCTCCTTAGAAGAACAATGAGCTATTCACCTTTAGAACTAAACGGCAAAGTTGCGGTTGTCATAGGCGGCACTTCCGGCATAGGTCGGGCCATCGCCCTCGGTTTCGCCGATGCCGGGGCTGACGTTATTCCCACTTCGCGTCGTGTGGAACAAGTCGAGGCGACGGCTACAGAAATAGAAGAGCGTGGACGGCGCTCCTTACGCGTGACATCGGACGTCTCCGACCGTGGTTCCTTGCAACGGCTGTTGGAAGAGGCCCTCAAGTCCTTCGGCAGGGTCGACATTCTGGTTAACTCAGCCGGGCGGACTAAACGCGCTCCTACTCTGGACTTTTCGGAAGACGACTGGAACGACATCATTGAAACCAATCTAACGGGAACGTTGCGCGCCTGCCAGGTCTTCGGGAGACATATGCTGGAACGGGAGTATGGACGTATTATTAACATTGCTTCCCTTTCCACTTTCGTCGCGCTCCACGAAGTTGCCGCATATTGCGCAAGCAAGGCTGCCGTGGCCTCGCTCACCAAGTCGCTGGCCGTCGAATGGTCGCCGCGCGGAGTTTGCGTCAACGCGATCGCGCCGGGCGTTTTCCGCACGGCGTTGAATCAAAAACTTTTGGACGAATCTGAACGCGGGCATGAATTCCTGCTACGCACACCGATGAAGCGGTTTGGCAAGGTCGAAGAATTAGCGGGGGCCGCGATATTTCTCGCTTCGGATGCTGCCAGTTTCGTGAACGGCGAGATATTGACTGTGGATGGCGGTTTTCTCGCCAGCGGCGTTAACCAGTGATCAGTTGTAACGCAAACTGTTAGTTTGCGTGTCTCGCGACATTTTCCAAATTAGTGGTAACGAACCACCGCAAGCTAACAGTTTGCTTTACGTCTCTTGAGCCAAACAATCTACCTGATCGCAGGGAGTAAATAGATGCCTGATTCAAACGAAGAAATACTACCGGCCGCCTTGCCCGAGTCTCAATCGGATGTCGATCCGCCTCAGTCGGCCGGCGCGAGCGTGACCGGCGCTGCCGTCGCTGCGACCGAGGGAATTGTTGGGCGGGTGGGACGTTATCGCTGGGTCATCTGCGCAATGCTGTTCTTCGCCACGACGATCAACTACATAGATCGCGCGGTCCTCGGAATCCTGGTCACCGACGAAACTTTTAAGCACACCATCCGATGGAGTGACGCCGAGTACGGCTATATTACGACGACTTTTCAAGCCGCGTATGCGCTGGGGCTATTGCTCGTCGGATATCTTATGGACCGCTTCGGCACGCGAAAAGGCTTTTCGTTTGCCATGATCTTCTGGTCAGTAGCCGCGATGGCCCACGCGTTGGCCTATTCCGCCCTAACGTTTGCCATGGCTCGTTTTGCCCTCGGATTGGGGGAAGCGGGTAACTTTCCAGCCGCGATCAAGACGGTCGCCGAATGGTTCCCGAAGAAGGAGCGAGCGCTGGCCACCGGAATTTTCAATAGCGGATCAAACGTCGGTGCGATCGTGGCCCCCCTCGTCGTTCCTTTCATAGTGCTCACCTACGGGTGGCAGTGGGCCTTCATTCTTACGGGCCTCATTGGCTTCATTTGGCTCGTGTTCTGGCTACTGATTTACCGTCGTCCTGAAGAACATCCGAAACTTTCGCGCTCCGAACTGGCCTACATACAGGCCGACCCGTCAGAGCCAATTACGAAGATACCGTGGGGACGGCTGATTCCACATCGTCAAACGTGGGCTTTTGCTGTTGGCAAGTTCCTCACGGATCCAATTTGGTGGGTTTACTTATTCTGGCTCCCGAAATTTCTTAATAGCAACTATGGCCTCAACATTACCAAAATCGGTCCGCCGCTGGTGGTTATCTATGTGGCGGCTGACTTCGGGTCTATTGGAGGTGGATGGTTGTCGTCGTCGCTGATCAAGCGCGGATGGTCGGTGAACCGAGCGCGCAAGACTGCTATGCTGCTCTGCGCCCTGGCGGTGGTGCCGATTGTGTTCGCAGCTAAAGCTTCCAGCCTATGGGTTGCAGTGGCACTGGTTTCTCTGGCTGCCTCTGCTCATCAAGGTTGGAGCGCAAACATTTTTACGATGGTTTCGGATATGTTTCCCAGGCGCGCGGTCGGATCGGTGGTGGGCATCGGCGGGTTTGCGGGAGCAGTCGGCGGAATGCTGATTTCTACGATAGTCGGTTTGATCCTGCAATACACAGGTTCTTACTTTCCGATCTTTATTATCGCGGCCAGCGCCTATCTGGTCGCGTTGTTAGTTATTCATCTGCTCGCGCCACGCCTTGCTCCGGCCAACGTTGAGGCCCCGGCAGCTTGAAGCGAGTTGAAATTAGGCGAATGAATTGGAGATCTTACCGGGAGTCAATTCCTGGGATGGTGAGATTCAGCCAACGACGCGCGATGCTCTTTGTCATCGGCACTGGACCAGGACGCGTGTCCATCATTTTCGTCTGAGTTGCCTGGCGTTTTGTTGTCAGCGGTGGCCGCATCATCCGTTTCTTCCGCAGCTTGCGCCTTCTGCGCGAGCATGAGGTGATCACGCATGGCCTCACTGGCTGCTTCCGCATTGCGCTTTCGGATTGCACGATAAATGGTTCGGTGCATTTCCGCAGACTCTTTGAGATCTTTAGCCCGCTTGACAGTTTTACTACGCACGTCAAAAAGAATCGTGGCCACCATGTTCATAAGCGAAGTGAGAATGCGGTTCCCGGAAGCTGCGGCAACGGTCTGGTGGAAGCGCATATCGTGAACCAAAAACTGTTCGGGATCATCAAGCGAGGCAAACATTTCGGCAATCTCTTCGGACATCGAAGCCAATTGATCACCCGTCGCACGCTCGGCAGCGAGCCCGGCAATGGCCATCTCGAGCGATTTTCGTGCTTCAAACATTTCAGCGGGGGTGAAGCCGTGCAGCGAGGCCATCAGTCGCAAAGGGTTGCTGTCCAGAGCTGGTGAGCCCTCGGCTTTTACGACGAAAGTCCCCGCGCCACGCCTGGGCTGAAGCACACCGACGGCTGCGAGCGAGCGGATTCCATCGCGCAGAGTCGGGCGACTGACACCCAGCAACTTTGCGAGATCGCGTTCGGGAGGCAGGCGATCCCCGGGGCGTAACTCGCCGCGATGAATCATTTCCCGAAGCTGGAAGATAACTTCTTCCGTGGTTGTGCCACTACGTTCCGGGTCTATGGTTTTGAATAAGTCGCCGTTGGAATCGGTCATACCTTTTACAGGGGTCTAAAAGTATCTTTACCAAACAGTCTGGGAAGCAACTGATCTTAGCTCCGCCCGTTTTCACACGAAATCTCGTTATCTAGCTAGAATTGTAGCATTTTACTTCGTCGGATGGGGCAAAATTATTCATAAAGGTCAAACCACTCGAACTGGGAGCGGCGCCTTATATAGAATTGCTCAGACTTGAGGAATAGGACTCAGTAATAAACATATGACTCATCGAAAGTGTTTGCTATTCATTGCGGTAGTTCTCTTCTCCATTCCGTTGGCGGCCTCGAATACACCAGCCCGCGGACAGACTAAACCCGTGTCTGAGCGAATGGCGGCAACCGCCATGAACACGCTCTGGAGAGACGCTGCGAAGAATGAATCCGGAACTCCCGCCAAGTGGACTTACGACCATGGCCTGGTGTTGAAAGGTATCGAAGGTGTCTGGCGCGCCACCGGTGATGGCCGATACTTTAATCACATCAAGCAGGGTATGGATGAGTACGTTAATGCGGACGGAACCATTCGAACTTACAAACTCGACGATTACAACATCGACAACGTTCTCAACGGCAGAGTTTTGTTGTTGCTCTACAAAGTCACCGGGCAGGAAAAATACCGGAAGGCCGCGGCACTGCTTCGAGAACAACTAAAGACACATCCGCGCACTTCGGAAGGCGGGTTTTGGCACAAGAAAATATATCCTTCGCAGATGTGGCTCGACGGACTTTACATGGGCGAACCTTTCTACGCTGAGTATGCGGCCACCTTTCACGAAGACGCAGATTTCGACGACATTGCCAGGCAGTTCGTGCTGATGGAACTTCATTCGCGAGATACAAAAACCGGTCTGCTTTATCACGGCTGGGATGAATCGAAACAGCAGCGCTGGGCGAATCCCGCGACCGGCCGATCGCCGAATTTTTGGGGACGGGCTATGGGCTGGTATGCGATGGCCCTGGTGGACGTACTGGATTATTTTCCCGAGCGTCATCCCCGGAGAAGAGAGCTGCTGGCAATTCTGCAACGCCTGGCAGTGAGCATCGAGAAATATCAGGACCGGAAGTCGGGGTTGTGGTACCAGGTGCTTGATAAGGCGAAGGCAAAAGGAAATTACCTTGAATCATCCGCCTCTTGCATGTTCGTCTACGCGCTGGCGAAAGCAGTTCGTCACGGTTACCTGCCTGTTTCATATCTTTCCGTCGCGCGAAAAGGCTATCAGGGAATCACCAATCGATTTATCGAGAGCGTACCGGGAGGCGGCGTAAATCTCAAAGGCACCGTCAGTGTGGCCGGACTGGGCGGCAATCCGTATCGCGACGGAAGCTATGAATATTATCTAAGTGAGAAAGTAGTAACGAATGACCCCAAAGGCGTCGGCGCATTCCTGTTGGCCAGCGTCGAAATGGAAACGGCGGAGAAACAATCCGCTGGTAAGGGCAAGCAAAGACCGGAACGATCCACGAAATCACACTAAACAACAAAGGGATATCCGCCATGTTTCGTATCTTAAAGAACTTCGCCGTAACACTCGCCGCGATTAGCGGCCTTGCAGTCATTGCGTCGGCGCAGACTGCTGCATCAACTTCGCCGCAACGTGGCCCATCAACAGCAACGCGCGCGTACGTAGTACTCCCCGCTCAATCGCTGGGCGACCTCGAGCGAAAACTCCACTCTGAAAATAAGGCGGAGGATCTGATCGGCGGCGAAGGAATGCAACTACGAGTTGCGGTGCAGCACGAGAAGGACCATGTTCCTCCCACCGGCGAACTCCATGACGCTTCCGACGACGTGTACTACGTGCTCGAAGGAGCCGCCACTCTAACGCTGGGTGGGAAGCTGGAAGCACCACGCGAGGTCGAACCCGGAGAATGGCGCGGCAAGATCAACGGCGGCAAGGAAATTGAAATCAATAAGGGCGATCTTATTGTGGTGCCGCGCGGCACGCCACACGCGCGCAGCACCGCCGGCAAAGATTTTACG
>Ga0070697_100000659_pt1 | contig 25989 bp, 18 predicted proteins | sample KBSK1501metaG_FD_65475 | JGI IMG/M metagenome (GOLD analysis project Ga0070697, IMG submission 65475) | Corn, switchgrass and miscanthus rhizosphere microbial communities from Kellogg Biological Station, Michigan, USA - KBS K1-50-1 metaG | ecosystem: Host-associated > Plants > Roots >...
CGATGACGGGCATGGGCAAGAGCAACCTTGTGTCGCTCTTGGCCAAAGAGATCGCGAGGATAAGCGGCACAATGGTGGTTTTTGACTATCATGACGATTATTCAACTTTGAACATGGGAAGCAACAACAGCAACATGATGAACGCAAGGATAAACCCGAGGCTCCTTTCGGCAGATAAGCTTGCCGAAGTTATCGAGATCCAGGAAAATGCATCGAATCAGATGCACGTGCTTCGGGTAGCATTCACGGAGGAGGTAAAACAGCGCAAGGGCGACGACTTTTGGGACGCTCTCATCAATGCCTCGGCTGCAGTCGGTGCAGACAAGTCGTACCGCGAAGCGGCTGCTAAGGTAGTAGACAAGATAGACGACGCAAGGCGCAAGTTCCACAACATACTAGACGCGGGAATGGCTGACCCTCTGGCACTTCTCAAGAACGGCAGGATTAACGTCATCAATCTGGTAGAGCTGACGGAAAGGCAGGCCAATATCGCAGTGTCATTCTACCTCGAAGAATTGCTAAATGATAGGAAAAAGGCAACAAGACAAAATAAAGGCCCAGGCAAGTCTCAGCCGCGCTTCCCTGCTCCTGTGCTGGTTGTGATCGAAGAAGCCCATGTCTTTATACCAAAGGATGAGGATACAGACACGAAATATTTTGCTTCTAAAGTTGCACGCGAAGGAAGAAAATTTGGCCTTGGGCTTGTCATAGTATCGCAGCGGCCGCGTGGCATTGATGCCAACATATTGAGCCAGATGGGTTCACTTGCAGTAATGCGCATGATCCAGCAGGACGACCAAGCGCATGTTTCGGCAGCAAGCGAAGCCCTCAGTAGAGATCTCATAGATCAATTGACATCGCTCAACCCTGGCGAAGCTATATTTGCCGGCCAGTGGGTTAACCTGCCGACATTTGTCAAGGTAGACGAAGTCAAGGAACGCAAGATAGGCGTCGACCAGAAGGCGGTGGAGGCGTGGAACCAGCTGGCAGCTATGAAGCATGTAGTTAAGGAGTCATCAGAATCGTATGTTCCGTCCGGGTATATACAGGACTAGCAGTTGAGGTTAGAGAAGGATGCTAATATCACACATCTCCGACCTCCACCTCGGCCACGCACAATTCAACCTAGAAGAGAGAGAGGAAGACGTCTACCAGATCTTCCAAGAGGCCATTGACGTTTCTATGAAGGAGGGAGTCAGGCTGGTGATTCTCGCCGGAGACCTGTTCCACAATCCGCGGCCATGCGGCAAAGCAATAATCACACTTGGCAACGCTCTGAAAAAGCTGAAAGAGAAACAGATACCGACAGCGTTTGTCCTTGGCGAACATGACATCAGCCGGCTTCGCGACGTGCCATTTGCCCACATTTACAGCAATCTTGGGCTTGCAAGAAAGCTCAGACACGACGAGCCTCTTGTTGTCGACAACTGCGCGGTGTTTGGCGCAGACAAGGAACGGCGGAGCAACATAGATTCATTGATAGAAAAGATGCGGCATGCAGAACAGGTTGCAAAGCAGCAATCGGGCAAGAAAGTGCTGGTGTTGCATCAAGGATTGTATGATTTCAACAAATTTGCCGGCGAGCTCAACTCCACAGACCTGCCGGCGGGATTCAACTATTACGCGATGGGTCATTACCATGACCACATCGAAAAAAGGTTCAGCCACCTTGGTGGGCCGCTTGCTTATCCCGGCTCTATCGACCTGACACCAAGCGAAGGGATCAAGGAAATCGAAAAAGGCTTTGTCATAACAGACATGTCCGGCGAAGAGCCGTCTACTCAGTGGGTTCGTCTCAGCCGGCGCCAGCAATTTTGTACCAAGATAAATTACAGGGACATTGCTAGTGAGGTGGGCAAGATAATCGAGCAGGCAAAGGGGTTTGAGAAAAAACCTGTCGCAAGAATAGAAGTAGCAGGAAGCGATATCGACTCCAAGGTAATAGCCGAAAACCTGAAGCGGCTTAATGATTATTGCCTGCATTACGTCTGGCAGCCGCTTGAAGGTCATTTGGCCGCGACTGTGTTTGATTCCAAGCCGACAGATATTGACAGCGAGCTGTATCGATTATCGACAGAAGTGCTTGGTTCGGACGAGCTTGGAAAATTTGCAGTCGGAGAAATACTGCCACTGGCAGCTGACCGAGATGCGAGATCAGTTCTGGAAATAGTGTGGCAGGCGTACAAAGCAAACAAATTCGGGAGCAGCAAGAAATGATAACGGGCATACAGCTGAAGGACTTCATCGCGCATAAGGATACTGAGATAGAATTTGGAAAAGGGATTACAATTTTTGTAGGCCACAACGGCTCTGGCAAGTCGTCGATAATCGACGCGGTTACCTTTGCGCTTTTTGGCAAACACACAAGAAAGTCGAACAAGAATCTTGTGAGAAGGGGCGCAAATTCCGCGATGGTGCAAGTGCGCTTTGCGCTCAATTCAAAAGAGTTCCAGGCAACAAGGGCACTCAACGGCTCCGGCCTCCAATCGTTTTCCCAATTTTCGATTGTTTCAGACGGCGACAAAGTAATGAACAAGCCAATAGTTGGAGGAGAGCGCAAGCAGTTTGGCGAGTCGATGAGCAGCGAAATAGCCAAAGTGCTCGGGCTCGACTATGAAAAATTACGAGTTGCTGCGGTTGTGCAACAGGGCGAACTTGTTAGAATAGTTGAAGCGCAGCCTAAAGAATTCAAGGAATTATTGAACGGGCTTATTGGGATAGACAGGCTAGATCAAGCCTATGAAACCATGCGCGACGTGATCGTTGGCTTTCGTGACAGGCTGCGCGATGATACAGGAGGATATGCCGACCAAGACATGCCCAAGGTGAAAGAGCTGATCAGCAAGAAAGAGATCGAGCTGGGCAATTCCGAGTCCATTTTGGCAGAGTTTGAGAATGAGAGGAGAATGCTTGAGGACAGGATCCGGGAGATGGAGCATCAGATTGAGACGATGGAACCTTTGCTCCTGCAGGTCAGGGAGCTCCAGACAAGGGAGGAGTTTCTTGTGCGTCGCGTCAACGAGAAGCGCAGCCTGATAAGCAGCGAACTGTCAAAGCTTGAGCACATAGTCAGAGAGGCGACGAGCTCGTTGCAAATGCTAGCAGAGAAAGACGAAGTCGACATGCAACTGCAGATGACAAAATCAGAGATCGACGAAGTTCAGGCCAAGATAGAGCAAAACGAAGGCTCTTCAGGCGAGTTGCGCGGATTTCTGGAATGTGCCGGCAGGCTTCAGGTAGTGAACGGCAAGTGCCCCGTGTGCAATTCGCCAGTTACAAAAGTTAACAACATGTATGATACTGCGCACATACAGACCGAGATCAGGCGAAAGGAAGACGAAAAGTCAAAGCTGCAGGTGATCAAGGTCAAGCTGAAGAAAGAAGAACACCAGCTAGCGGAACAGGAAAAAAAGATCGCGGCGGCGGAAAAATTCCTTGCAAGCAACTCTATCGGCTCTGCCGATGACGTTGCTAAACTTGAAGCCGATCTGAACACCATGCAGCAGGATCTAACAAGGCTGCCAAAGGAGATCATTAGAGCTGGCGACGACCCCTCCAAGATTGCAATCGATGATACCTCCAGATCGCTTGTAAAGGAAATCGTCCTATTGAGAGAGCGTGTCACGGGCTTTAGCCACCAGCAGTATTCAAATGCCAAGCTGGAAAAAGGCAACTTGTCCAAGCGCCTGCTCGATGTTAACAGGAAGGTGGGGGTACACCAAAGAGCGATCGACGATGCCAAAGGAACCATAGATTCCGCAAAGAAAGCGATTGAGCAGCTTCGCAAGGCATCAGAGTTTATTATGACGCTTAACAAGATCCGTTCTGTGATATTCAATCGAGACGGAATGGTAGGCATGAGCCTGCGCTCCTGGGCCCTTGGAGCGATCTCGCAAAGGGCATCCGAGTACGCGTCGCTATTTAACATTGGCATTTCAAGGATAGAGCTTGCCGAAGCAGCACATGAAATATCAATCATGTGCTATGGCCGACATGGAGAAATAGACGTGGATTCATTGAGCGGAGGCGAAAAGGTCGCGGTTGCCCTTGCGCTGCGGCTTGGCATCGCGTACATGATGGGATCGAACAAGCTCGACTTTGTCATACTGGACGAGCCTACCACGCACCTTGACGAAGAAAGGAGAAAGGCACTTGTTCGGATAATATCTGAAGCGTTCCGAGAAGGTGCAGGGCCGCTTGCTCAATTAATAATAATCACACACGACTCAGATATTTTCGAGGATTCTGAAGTTGACCAGATATTCAGGTTTGCTATGACAGCGGACGGCTCGAAGGTCTCACGAGAATAAGGGAGCAATTATCTTCTTTCGAAGTCGTCTTCCAGCCTGACGATGTCTGACTCATCAAACTGGCCGGTGGATATCTCTAGTATTATTACGTCAGCGCCGGACGCAATCAGCCTGTGGATTGCGCCCTTGGGTATGGTTATTGATTCGCCCGTTTGCAATGTTTTCGTATCGCCGCCGAGCTGCACCTTTACTGGACCCTTTATTACCTTCCAGAATTCTGAACGGTTGTTGTGATACTGCAATGATAGGCGCTTGTCGCTGTCAAGGTAGACAAGCTTTACAGTGCATCGTTCATTTAGCGTAAAGCGCTCGAACTTCCCCCAGGGGCGCTTTTCTACGATAGCCACTAGGGAGTTATATTTTACTTTGAGTTTTTAAACGTATGTGATTTAACAATGCAATATTTCTTCTTAATGAGATACTGTGTGATTTGTTCCAAAGGTGTTAGGATCAAAATCAGTTCTGGTTAACCATAATTGTTGAAGATGAAATGAGCGAAAGGATCAGAGGTTGGTCAAATTGGGAAATTGCAAATGTCCTAAATTCATAGTTACCTTCCATCTCTGGTGTCCATGGTAATTCTATGTTAGTCTGTCCGCTTGGAGGAAGTACACCAGCTGACGACCCCAAGAATACTGTCACATCATTGTTGTCTCTGACTTCTAATATTATTACGAAATGTTGTGATTGATCTAAGTTGTTGACAAGGGCAGTAGATATTTTTAATTCGCTGCCGACACGTAAGTCTGAGACTTTACCGTTACTGCTGTTGACCGTCGGACTTGTAACAGTGATTATATCTATGCCTCCAATTCGAACGTTGATCACCTTGACAAAATCTTTTTCAGGAGTATCTCCTAGCATTATCCTCTCAAAATAGTCTAACGGATGCTTGTCTACATAATGGAGCGTTATTTTTGTGATATTGTCGTTGACTAAGATCTGTTCCACTCCTCCTCCTACTGTATTATTGGTGCTAGTGGCCTCTAGAAGTACAAAATTGAACGCAAAAATTCCTGTATTTTCGCCAGTCTCAGTCCCAAAGTAGTGTCGCTGTTCTAAATTGCTATCGTCCAAATACTCTATCTCTATGGTATCGACCGAATCATTTCTGATATTTGCATCAGTATCGTTAACGGTCAAATGTATTACTTCACCCAGCTCAAGTGCATTTTTATCATCTATGTTGAATATTGGATCCATGTTCTTTCCGGCTGTCTGTTGAGAATTTTCATCATTGATTATTACTCTGCCACTTGTATTTCCTACCGTGAAGCTAACTTCATCTGTTAGGTTGGAATCATTTTCAGGAGAGCCAAGTTCTGTGTTGTAATCAGATTTGTCATGTAATGTAAGTGAAAGAGATTCACTAGTAGCTATGATTGACGAGCCGAGACGATATTCTCCCTCAAAGATTCCACTATTATCACCGGTTTCTCTAAAGGTGATATCCTGGACAATATCTCCGCCGTCTAGAGTAAAGAGGTCGCTATTGGGTCCTGAATTGTAGTTTACAACAATCTCATCAGGCAACGTAGGATTTAGATTTGCATCATGATCACTTAAAAGAACGTAGACATAGTTGTCGGAGCCATAAGAATCTCTATCTAATGATAACGTTCCTATGGTTTTCTTGTACTCGACAGATGTCTTCACATCGTTGGCATGTGCCAAGATTTCAAAGTGTACGTCTTCGTACAATGCAGAATCAGTCACGAGATCAGGTGAAGATGTTATGGAACCAAATGTGATTATCGGAGCTGCGTGAATACCAGCCGCAGTGCTACCCTCGACGCCGTCTGCGTTAACAGAATCAATGTCATCGGGGTCAACAGCCGTTGCTTCGCCGTGCATCAAGAAAAATTCGAACCTGCTTGAGCCTTCATTTGTCTCAGGAATGACAAATGAACCTGAATCGCTAGCATACTTGGAACGCGCGTCAATGTCAACCAATAGCGATTCTATTGCATTATCATTATCTGCAGTAGGATCGGTCACGATAATTTGCACAAGACCTTCTCCAAAGAATCTATCGGATGATTGCTCTATTGTGGACTGGTCTGCGTACACCGCAATTATTGCAGATTGATATAATGTAGCTCCGCTAGCGGAGAGTGACAACAATATGAACATTGAAGTGAACATCGCAACTCGTGGTATGAAAGCCACAGCCTTCTTGTACCATATGTTGTTTTTCAAGTTTGTGTTATACACAATTGGTATTATGGCAAGGCCATTTGTTAGTGAATTTCTAGATAAGCCATGAATTGTGTATCGGCATACATAGACCAAAATCTGGTCGGGTCTTTATTTAACCAATTATTGTGATAATACCCCTGTCCAGTGAAACAAATGATAATATCGTAGACTATCTCGATGGTACTTCAATAACTGGACAACCTATGCCAAATTCAGACAACATAGCAGCGGTTAACTCTATTGAACTTCAATCAAGACGAATTGATGCAGAAATTCCAGAAGCAAATATCACAGTTGCCATAGTCCAAAACGTACATCTTTTAAAGATCGCAAGGATTTCGATTACATTTCTGAGGGATATTCTTGGCTCTTAGCATTGATCGGACGGGAAAGTGTAACACCCATCTATTAAAACCGTAAACCAAAGACTTGATCGGACTCCAGAAAACACGAATAAAAAACCATCTCAAACTTTATTCCTGAAAAAGATAAGAGGTAGCTTGAGGCATCCGGATGTTTCTCTTGTAGTTAAGAATACTAGACTAATCTATTAATACTCCACTAGGTTAATTTCTTGTACCATGGAACGATCGCCTGGTCAATATGTTTCCTGCCTGCTGGTCCTGATAATGCTTGGGTCGATAATTTCAATTGCATGGCCATTCGTACAGCCATCTTACGCATCAATTGCTCAGATTACTGTAAATATTGGAGGGGATGAAGTCACTCACAAATACGGTGCTAGCGACACTGTCTCTTTTGTCGGTAAGGTCGCTGAAGTTATAACTGGAAAAACAGTTAGCATAAAGATTAAGGACCCGACTGGTAGTATTGAGAAGAGCACAAGTACGACTCCGAATGAGAGTTCTGGTGATTTTGATTACCCGTATGATATTCCAAGTAGTCCCCTTGAGGGCGTGTGGACTCTTGATGTCACCTATAACACCTATCATGCCTATACGTACTTTATTGTCGACGATCAAGCCGATACTATTTCAGTGGATCTGAACCGCGCCGATTCTATTTATGCAGCAGGCGACCAAGTTACGATTACCGGACAGGTGGGTACCACGGATATCTCCGAAGATAACGTTGTGATAACGGTTTTTGACCCTACCAATGACAGGATTGTAGACGACGTATATTCGCTGCTTGGTGCTGGCACCCTTCCGAATGACGAATTTAAGTACTCTTTTACGCTTGATAGTCAGGCAAAATCTGGACGGTACGCCGTAGTAGTTACGTACAATGTTGACAACCAAGAGGGAAGCAACCTTTTTGAAATACCAGCTAGCGCAAATAGTGGTACAGATTTTACTGGGGATAGCGACAGCGATGGGAATTTGCAGGCACAGATAGAGAAAGATACCTACAATGCGGGAGACAACGTAGCCATTGAAGGTTCCATTGCTGGTTATAACAGCGCCGACAATGAGGACTTGGCTGCCGTGGTCAAGGACCCAAGCGGCGTCAAGGTTAATGAATATAGCGACAGCAGTGCAAATGTACCGAGCAATGGCGACTTTAGCTACAACTTTGACCTCGCCTCAGATGCAGATCCCGGCACCTATTCAGTAACTATGACTTATGCAAGCGACCAAGTGCAGATGACGTTTGATGTGCAAGGCAGCGGCGGCAGCACCAGTTCTGCAGACTTGGTTGTGAAGCTAAATAAATCTTCATACTTGGCAGGCGAGACGATAGTCGTTTCCGGAACTGTCAAGCATGTTGCCGACCCTAAAGATGAAGAGCAAGTCAGCATTCTATTGTACAAGCCAAACGGAGAAGTAATTCTAAGCTCATCAAAGTATGTGACGCCACCTTCCAGTGGTGCCTTCAGTGCAAACATTCTGATCCCTTCTAGTGCTACTGTCCAGAAGGGGTACAAGATTGTGGTAAGCTATCTTGACGATGAAGTAAAGACGAGCTTTGACATAACTGGAGTATCGTCAACCCCAAGCGACAAAATATCAGTGAAGACAGACAAGGATAAGTACAATATAGGCGATACTGTAAAAATTTCTGGGAGCATTCCAAGCATGATCTTAGTCCAAGACCAGCAACTGCTGATTCGGGTCAATACCCCTGATGGCAACCCTTGTAGACTGGACCCAATTGATCCGACTTCAAGCGGTGGGTTTTCCTATGACCTCGTTCTAGGCGGAAAATGCGGCATGAACGGCGAATATGTTGTAGAAGCGACATACAGTGGAGAAAAGAGTAAGACTTCGTTCGTGCTGGCCGGGTCTTCGAGATCTGAATATGGACTAAAGGTAGCTGATAAGACTTACTCAATTGGATACGAGATGAGTGCAGGGTCGATCAAAGGCATGTTCACAAGATATAACGACAACAAGCTGGTAGTGAACCTCGATGCTCAAGAAGATGGCAAGTTGACACTTGTACTTCCAAGACAGGTTATTGACGCTATTAAAGACGGCAAGGACATTGCCTTTATTGTCACTATTGAAGACGAGTCAGGAAATACTACCACAGTACAGGCTGTGGAGAACCAGACAACTGACGATGAGAGAACTTTGGAGATAAACTACAAAGGAGGCGCCGAAAGAGTAGAAATTGCCGGCACTCAGATTGTTCCCGAGTTCGGCCCAGTGGTAGCAATTGTGATGGCTGTGGCGATTATTGGAATAATCATGGCAACAACTAGGTTCAACAACTTCATACGCAGACTGTAGACCAGCCAAACTCCTTTTTATTAGGCTGAAGGGGTCGTTTAAGAAAAAAAGGGAATACGCTTCCTATGGTGTGTCAGACACGTATTCGTAGTATGCGCCGACACATGCCTGCTGTTAAAGCTCTCACTCGCTCTGTACCGTTGTTCTCCAGTGGTTGAATGCCACATCATGCGTCCCACCGTGACAATGGTGGCAGTCTTGCCCCTATCAACTGACCTTGATCATTGAGGACTGCAACCCAGAGACCGGTGATTTTGTTGCCATTATCATTGGAGCAAGGGGGGTGTAGATGGTTGGGGAATCTTTGGCGATACTTGTTGGGATGACACCATTTATGTCAGCGTGGGGTCAACATTTGGCTTCTCTTCATCTTCTACAAATGCATTGCCAACAATTCTGTCAGCTTGCTTTTGTACATACAATTGGCCGCTTCCCTCAAAAACTACAACGACATCAAAATTACTGTCGTCGACTTTTACAGGGTCTGAGAACTCAACTGTAACTGTTCTGTAACTGAGGCTTAGTTTGTCTGTTGAGAGATCTACATGGTCCAGAACATTTCCATCTTGAACTATTTGGATACTGACTGTGCCTTTGGTAATTGAGGTTTTCTCCAATACGACGCCTACATTTTCTATGGTAAGCTCCTTGTTGTTTATGAGGTGCTGGCCTGTTGTTTGCTTTATTGTCAGTGCATTTGCCGGCGCAAGCCTGTTTCCTCCAAAAGTTATTGGAAGGAGCAGCAAGGCCGCAAGTGCTACTGCAGATACGAGTAGCATTTTGGACTTCATTAAGAAATGCATTGACTGCGCGAATAAATGGCCAAACGAGTTTTCTTTAGAAACTTTCTGCAGCTTCTCAAGAAGTATTGACTTTTATAGAATAGTCTCATATCTGCACGGATATGAGAGCGAAAACAAGGGGGTCAATATAGACAATTCGTTCATAAGTTTTATATACTAAAGTCCATGCATTCGCTCTTAAGTGGCATGAAGACCACAGATAGAGTACTTAGCGTAAGTCTAGCAGCGATGATAGCTCTCGGTGCATTTGTACTGCCAATGAACTTCTTTGGCATGCAGACGGCAAGTGCAGCGATTGTTACCATCGATACTTCTGCTGATGACCACGGAAAGAAATTTTTCGGCGACAGCCTTCTTCAAGTGATCATTACAGACGACTCAAAAACTGATAGCGGAGTTCAAGAAACAATAACTCCTGACATTGAAGTCAGAGATAATACAGGATCATTGGTAACTACTTTGACACCGGACGTTCAAGAAACTGGCCTTGATACTTCAGCATTTGAATGGTTCGTGAGCAAAACTGGCTCTACAATTGAACCACAGGACCCAGAGAACAGTGGCGGACTTCCAGCAGATCCAAACTTCTTGGATCGCAGCCAGCCTTTAGCCGATGGTTGGAGTTTGAAGGTCATATACAAAGGAGTATCGACCACAATCACATTCACAGACCAACCCTCGTCAGTTGGCTTAGATAGAACCACATCGTATGGTAGCGACAACTTGTTATTCCTTACAATCACTGACCAGGATGCAAACGCTGATCCTACCAATAGAGATGTAGTCATTACTGATGATGCGGCAAGTTTCCCACTGATTGCTGGCGATACAGCACACAATGATGGTATAGTATGTACTGAAACAGGCGACAATACAGCGGCATTTGAATGTACATATCAGATAGGAACCGGTGCCGACTTGGACCCTGGTGCAGACAATCAAGCCAGCGTAGCATTTACAGTAAAGGACCAATCGACATACATGACAGACAGCAATGCTGACCATGCGATAACAGCAGCTGACACTGTTGCTTTCACGGCACAGACCAGCACTGACGACATCACAGCTACAATTGAAGACATTGACGGCACAGTTGGACCAATATCTCAAGTAACGATGTCCAGCGAGCTTCCAATGACCCTGACAGATTCAGACAGGAACTTAAGCTCAAAGGATAAGGACACTCTAGCTTCAAGCGCTGGGGACGATGCCGCAGGTCTATGTGTAGCCCCGTGTAATGTTTTTGCAAACATTGTCAACGATGGCACTCGTAGCATCGACGACCTTGCGAGCTTCGGTGTTTCAGGACTTGTGGCCTACATCGATAGCGACTTGGGCGATGTTGAAGCGGTCCCACTAACTGAGACAGCTGATACCTCAGGAATTTTCACACCAGACCTAGCAAATGACCAATTGAAGGTATCATTCCTTGCAGATGGCGCGACTCCAACACCGAACAACGGCATACTTGAATTCACACAAGCACAAATGGGCGATGACATTGTTGTCGCATACGTCGATCCGAGAGGAGCAGACGGCCCCGATACGCTGGCCTATTCAGCCACACTTTCGCTAACAAGAACACCAGGCACTCTTACAGTTGATGCAACTGCTGGAATCAATTCAGACTTTAAGCTCACTATAACAGACCCAGACCTCAACGACAATTCAAAGATCAAGGAATCCTATACAATCGATTTCACTGGTGATGGTGGCGTAGATAAAGAATTTGACATACAAAGAGCAAGCAGTCCCATTAGTGATGTTGCTACTCTGGAATTACAGATCGAGGGCAATGATGCAAACTTTGCTGCAGCTGGACCTGCACGCTCATACACGCTTACAGAGACTGGTCCAGACACTGGCGTATTCATAGCATCACTTGACATGGGCGAAATAATTACTAGCACTGACGTAACCGTACAGGACGGTGACAAATTCAAGTTCACATACAATGACCGTATGGGTGATACAGATAAATCAAGCACGAGCACGCTCACAATAGGCAGAGCTTCGACTTCAGTCGACCTTTCAAGAGATGAGCTGCCGATTCCGCCCATTCCTGTTCTTGATGGCGGCCTTACTGCCGATGCGTTGGGTTCGGATGAAGTAGTCCTCACGCTGTCGATTACAGACCCAGACAAGAATGTGAACTCTGGCAGAGAAGATACACTTCCAATTGTCCTTGGCACGGGTCTCAGCCAGATGCAGGTAAAGGTAAGTGGTAGTGGATTCTCGGAAACAAGCACAGATGAGACTAACCCAATCGGTGACACTGGCGTAGCACTCGAAGACATAATCACCCCAACTGGCAGCGTCCACCTTGATGGCCTAGTCCTAAAGGAAACAGGTGCTAATACAGGTGTATTCGAAGAAGATTTGGTCTTCAGCAGAGACGGTGGTGCTGACTTTAGTCTTGACCAATGGCAAGACCTTAGACTGACCTTCGTATACAAGGATGCACAATCAGACACTAGTAGCGCTGGAGTTACATTCAGAGGTCATGACTCTTCAGTCACAGCTGACCCATCAACGATCAGTCCATCTGGAACATTGAAGATCATCTTACAGGACGAAGACCTTAACCTAGACAGTGGCACAATCGAAGAATTTGACTGCACATTCGACGACTCGAAGATGATCGGAGTAGCAGCAGAAGATAACAACATCGCTAATGCTGGCGACTGTGGAACTTTCACAGAAACAGGTGAGGACACTGGTGTCTTTGAGGATACAATCGCGATGGGCACTGATATGAACGTGATCGACCTGGCTGCGGGTGACCAAGCATCAAACATCCACATAACGTACAATGAAGAAGTTGACTCCTCAGGCGCAGAGCCCGACCAAACTGAAATCGATGTACCGATAGTTACTGCGACAGGTGCAATACAAACTGCGCCCGATCTCGTAGGACCTGGTACTAAGATTACAGTGCACGTAAGTGACTCAGACCTAAATGAAACACCGGATGCTAGCGACACAGTAGCGGCAGACGAAGGAACACTCAAATTCAGAAGTGACAGGACAGAAGTTGGAAGCGCAACATCAGAGATGAAAGAAACCGGTCCAAACTCTGGCGTCTTTGAGTTCAAGTTACAGCTTGTAACTGATGCCCAAGCATGCAAAGACGACAACCTTGCTGGCTCAGAGTTTGATGCACAAGACCTCGGTGGTCAGGATGCTTCAATCGGCACCTGTCCAGGTGATCTGATATCCATCAGATACGATGACAACCAGGACGCAAACGGACACCACACCACTGTCTCAAAGGTAGTAGAAGTGAAGAGCTGGGATCCAGAGTTCAAAGCTGACAAAGACTCGTACACAGTAGGCGACAGAGCAACAATCACAATAGCCGATCCAGATGCCAACACTGACGCAGACGTCGCTGACACCCTAAGAGACCTCAGAGTATACTCCGACTCGGATGCAGTCGGTCAGACGGTCTCTGCAATAGAAACTGGGAAAGACACTGGAGTCTTCAAGTTCTCAGTCGGACTGACATCAGGTTCGCAGAGCGGTGGAATACAGGTAAAGAATGGCGACTCGGTGACTGTACAATACACCGATGACTTCCCAGCAAACTTCGTAGACACCACAGAAGACAAGAAATTCAAGTTCACCTTCGAAGTCGCTGGACTCAAAGGCGTAGACACGACACAAGTATCAGCACCGGAACTACAGGACGTCACTGGCAAGAAGCTGACTGAAGTTTCGGCTGGACAGCAAGTGGTACTTTCGACAACTGTGATCAACAAGAACGATGCACCACAGCCATTCGTGGCACTGGTTGAAGTCAGAGACAGCAGTGGCGTGACTGTCTACTTGGCGTGGCAGACCGGTACGCTTAGCGCAAACGGCCAAACCAATGTAGGACTGTCATGGACTCCTGAGAACTCTGGCAGCTACGAAGTAAGGACCTTCGTCATAAGCAACCTAAGTACACCAACAGTACTGTCCAAAGTGTCAACATCCAACGTAACTGTAAGTTAGATAGGTTGGAAACAACCTACCTCTCTTTTTCCTTTTTTGTTTCTTAAATGTCTAATTCACGAAAAGACAAATCTTTTGATAAATTCAAAGTTTTCATGGTATTTGCTTTTGCATTAATCATTGTTTCATCATGTCTGCTTAATACGCGGCGCGTATTTGCAGAAACCGAGCTCACTTTCAGAACATCACAGCAGGTATATGTTCCTGGGGAGACACTTGAAGTGTCTGGGACCGCCGAGCCAAGCGATATACTGGTCTTCCGACTATACGATCCTGCAGGATTAGCGATAAGAATAGAAAATGTTGAAGTGCACAAGGACGGCATCTTCAAAGGGCCTATCTTCGTTTGGCCAGAGCCTTCCAGGTACTTTGTGTTTGGAACATACACAATAGAAGTACTTTCAAACACCGCGGGAGTAGCGCCCGCACGGGCCGAGGTCGCGTTTGCAGGTGGATTTGATCAAGGGATAGATCCCACAAAGGGCCACCAATTGGAAGTAAAGTTAGATGCGCCGAGCCAAGTTAAGGTAAACGAGCCATTTAGAATATTTGTCCAAATCACATTTGACGGCGCACTCGTTGAGTCCGCTGACGAAAAGGCTGTTGCAGATATGCTTGGGACCTCGCACATACATTCAGGCAACTCTACCGTAATTCTGAGCGACAAATTCAGGCAACTGCACCCTGGTATCTATTATGCCGACGCCGAGCTAGCTGGAGAAGACACTTACATCATACATGCAGTTGCCTACTACAGGGGATTTCTGGCGCATGATACGCGGCTCGTAGCCGCGAGTACTAGCAGTATAGGCACTCTGCAGGATTCAGTTGATAGACTAAATGCAGGGCTCGAGTCTACAAACAGAGATCTAGACGTGCTGCGATCCGGCCTCGACGAAACCCAGTCTGCACTGAACGATACAAAAGCCACTATTGCAAAGTCTGTTAACGATGCACAAAACTCGATAAATAATCAAATAGGTGAGGCTCAGCAGGCATCGAGCCAGATAAATTCCTTCATACTGCCTGTCCTCGCCCTTATTTCTGTGATTGTCGCGCTTCAAATCTCGTTATTTGCCAGAATACGTGCGTCATACAGGTGATATTCCGAACATTTGTAGGATCCTGTCTATTAGGCTATCCTGCGACTAGTGTTGCGTTGAGGCTGTAGCAGCAGTTGCTATAGTTGTCCGATTAAGATCAAAATGTCTTTCATGATCTAACCTACAAGAATCAACCAATACAAGTGGCTGCGAGGTTCTATCCATGTTTACGTAATAGGAATTACTGCCAATGAACATGCTCACTATCTTCGAATCATTGTATGCTGGCGGAATGTCGATGGCGAAAAATCCGTCTTGAGTTCTTCCTGCCACCTTCCACTCGCTGGAAAGCCGTCATTGCTAGCATATTTTACCTGCACAACCTGTTCTGGTCCAAACATTGTTAATCGTGTTCCGTTGACATCAGTGATATATCCTGGCATTAGGGATTAGTCAATGTCATACGAGTTTTAGATTTCTAGAATAAACTCCTTTTGGTCGAACTAAATCTACTCAGTACTGCTACTATTCCAATTACTCCTGCTATGACCGCGATTACTGGCGATGGAAACTCAGGCACGTTTACATCTGAGGATATTATGACCTGTCCCCAGTCGCTTGGGGATGCCACTCGCAAGGATGATTCCGTCGTGTGAACTGGCCAAGAGTAATAATATGTATAGCTCGAAGTTTGCCCGCGCGTTTCATAGACAACGTAGAAACCATATTCCTTTTCGTTATTATCGAGATATTTCAGGGGAACTACAAATTCATAGGTCACATGATCCTTACTCGACTTATATGGGCTGTATTGGCCCGATAAACCTCTTTCAGCATGAACATCTAGACTTAGCGGCGCTTCGTACATTAGTGTCGATTTACTATCACCATGATACTCCTTAAGAATAGCTGCCAAGACAAAACAATAATCATCAGGTTTCATGTACAGGCCTCCATTGCTCAGTGTGTCAAAGCATATACCTGCACGCCCATCGACAACGTAATCATCAGGCATTTCTAATAGCGCGTACAATTTCTCTCCGTCATGTTTGGCCCTTATTACCAGGTGAGAACCATCAGTATAATTGACATAGGTTTCACTTGCCTTCTTCCATTCATCCGAGCTTGTCCATACTCCATCTATTGTGGGAACTCCTGAGTCCGCCCGAGGAACAAAAACTGGCGAATCCTCACCGGCAGCGAAGGCCGAAGTTGACGCCATGATTATCATCGCTGAGGCAATGATTAGGACCGAAAATCTCGTCATAGTCATTGTTCCTAGACAGGAAACAAGAAATATTCACGCTTATTTAACAAATAGTATGACGTTGTAACGTCATACTGATATTGAAATTGACGATGAATATTAGGTTAAAGACCCACTACACGATCTACTCACAAATGCGGTCTCGCATTGAACTGTTCGTTTCGAACCCATGTAGCGGCGAAGTCGATGTTCTATAAACCACCAGAACAAAATATAATAAGAATCACTAGGAAGAGATAGCAACCACCAATGGCCTTGCTTAAGCCTGAAATCTTGTGCATTGCGGTCTTCGGATTGCTTTCGTTAAGCATGATCCCCAAAGGATTTGCCGCTGGCCCTACAACCTACCAGACGTGGCTAATTAACACGGTCGGTGATATCGTTACACTGTTGCCAATCGGTGATATTTCAGGCGATGGCGTCAGCGAGGTCGTTATACTATCTCAGGACAAGGTGATTTATGCTGCTGATGGCGTGACTGGCAGGACGATATGGCGCAATAGTGCCGACTCGTTCTATCCTTGGCTTGCTGCAATTACGTCACCTTCCCTGCATGCGGGTGCCGACTCAAAATCTGACGTCTTGGTAGCGACAAAAAATGGCTTTGTATTATCGTTGGACGACTCCACTGGAGAACAATTGTGGAACTTTACGAACAAAAATACTAATGGCTACAAATACGGTGATACCTGTTATCCTCAAGTTCGCTCTATCCGTCTAATTTCCGACATAGATAATGATGGCCTGCCCGATCTCGTTATTGTTTCAGGTTCCGGCGACCAATGCCTAAAAGACGATGAAATTACAGCGGTAGCACTCGGAACAAAGAACGGTCAAAAAATCTGGGAATTTATTTATGATGAGGATTATCACGGTCTAAAAGACGGGAACAAGGATGGCAGTCCCACTTGTGTCATAGACATCAATAAAGATGGCGTTGAGGATGTACTAATTACTGATGACAAAGGAATTTTGTACGTTATTGATGGGTCAAATGGAAAATTGCAAAGCTCAAACAAGATTCCCATTTCTGGAGCGATCTGGAGCCTAGTCGCTTTGCCTGACATTACAGGCGACGGGGTACAGGATGCGCTAGGTCTTGAATTTATAGACGACAAAGGAGGTCCTGCTTATGCAAGAATCGACGCCATGGATGTGGCATCTGACAAGATTATATGGCAAATCAAGTTAGGGGATGGGTTGTACCAATCTGGGGCGCTTTATTCTGCATTATGGCTGAAGGATAAGACCGGCACTCAATCGGAAGAAATTCGCATTCTGGTAACTCAAAGGTTTGAAAGTGAGAGGAGTCTCGTATTGCTAGATGCCAAAACAGGAAACCAGCTGTGGCAGCTTAGCCTTGGCGGCGACGTTGGCGGCGACGATTTTAAGAAGTATTTTGCGGTCGCAGTAATTCCTGACATGAATGGAAATGGTCATGATGAACTAGCGCTAGGTAAAACAGATTCAAATCTTTATTTGATGGATGTGAGCGATGCCAGCACCATATGGTCTTATAGTTTAGGGGGGCAAGCAACGACTATTAATTTCCTTTCAACAGATACCGGGCAGGAATACATAGTAGCCGGGACTACCAGGGCTCAGGTAATTGCTCTTGCTGGATTGACGTCAATTCCGACGAAGGTTACGATAGAAGCCTCCGAGTCTTCAGTCACACCCGCATCAAAGATAGTGATTTCCGGCACAGTGTCTCCCTCTTTCCCCGGCGAGTTTGTTCAACTCATCTACATTGATCCTACTGGAGCAGCTATGACTAGACCATTAATACTAGCAAGTGACAGCACTTACACTGACACAATCAAACCCGAAATGCTAGGGACTTGGAAAGTAAGTGTCGAATTTAAGGCAGAGGGATTTTATGTAGATTCGGCAAGCCAGACGAGTTTTAGTGTGGTGACCGAGAAAAAGAACTCTGTCTTTGATCTACAGGTCGAGTCAGATGACAAGACCAAAGTATCGTATCCTATTTCCTATCTGATGGATGGAGGAAAGATAACAAGTATGTCAGTTAACAAGGACCAAAATTCGATTTCTATTTCAACGGATCCATCATCAGCGTCAGCAGGAGGAGGCACGCTAAGACTAGAATTACCTAAGAGCGTGATAGACACATGGCAGCCAGAGTTTCGGGTTTTCATTGATGGCAAGAATGATCTTTCATTTCAGGAGTTGCCTAGCAACGATGCACAAACTCGGATCTTGTCTATACCGCTTTCTTCTGGTCAGCATGAGATCGAGATAACAGGCACTTATGTGGTACCCGAGTTTTCAGCGGCAGGCTTAGGAATCCTAACGATTACAATAGTGGCCATGCTAACCGTCTTCAAGACTATGAATTTGAGGATAAGGCCTGCAAAGAGTTGAACTGATCAATACTAATTGGTAGGTTTGATTGCTGATAAACGACCCAAGAAAAAGACAATCGATATATATGAAAAATGTCAAAAAGAATGGTTCTTTTCATCCAAGCTACATCCTTTTCAAGTTTACAAGGTGATAATTATTGCATTTATTCGCGCCGTACTGGAACAACGATTTTAAGTGGCCTGATACGACATCCGTCCGTACGTATATAAAAAGAGAGGATAGATAGGTAGGTTAACAATAACATGGTAAACAATAATCAACTTTTAGAGCTGGTCAAAAGGGCACGGGAAGGAGCAGCCAAGCGCAAATTTACCCAATCTGCAGAGTTGACACTTGTTCTCAAGGATATTGACGTAAAGAAGGGCTTTAACCTGAACGAGGTAGTGGCTCTTCCTCACAAACCAAGCAGGGTGCCTAGCATCTGTGTAATTGCCTCTGGCGACATGGGTAGCAAGGCCCGCAAGGCAGGCATTGATAGGGTAATGGAGCCGGCAGAGCTTGACAGGCTTGGAACTAACAAACGGGAGGCCCGCAAGCTTGTCAGGGCTCACGACTTTTTCTTGGCAGACACTGCCCAGATGGCCTCGATCGGCCGCTCGCTGGGCCAGTTCCTGGGTCCAAAGGGCAAGATGCCGACACCGCTGCCATATGGTGCGCCTGTAGAGAACATTGCAGGGCGCTTCAAGAACTCTGTAAGGGTCAAGGCAAAAAACCAGCTTAATGTCTCTGCCAAGATAGGGGACGAGAAGATGGAGGATGGCCAGCTTGTAGAAAACGCAAGCGCCATCATTGCAGCAGTGGAGAAAAAACTGCCCCAGGGCGACAAGAACATTCGAAATGCTATGGTCAAGTTCTCTATGGGCAAGACAGCTAAACTAACTGCGCTCAAGGCAGCAAAGGAGAAGAAGGAATAACATGTCGCAAATGGCACCGCCAGCACGTAAGCATTACCCAAAGAAAAAGCGGATGCTGTACCAGGAGCTTCAGGATCTACCTACAAAATACAATGTCATTGCGCTGTCCAAGATGACCAAAGTGCGCGCGACGCAACTGATGGCGATCCGCAAAAAATTCCGGAGCGAAATCAAGATAAGGATAATCAAGAACAAAATCGCAATTAGGGCTTTTGAAAAGGTCAAGGGAGTGACGGGCATTGAGCATCTGAGCAAACAGCTTGAAGGCCAGTGTGCGCTTATGTTCACCAACATCAGTCCATTCAAGCTCAACCTCATATTTGCACAGAACAAGGTATTTTTGGCAGCCAAGGGAGGGGACATCGCCACAAAGGAAATTGTAGTTCCTGCAGGCAATACTGGCATTGCGCCCGGTCCCGTCCTGTCAGAATTCAAGGTTGCAAACGTCGCAACTAGAATAGATTCGGGAACCATCTGGATAGCCAAGGATACAGTGGTAGCCAAGCCAGGCGACATTATTTCGATCCAGCTTGCATCGCTTTTGAGCAAGCTCAATGTCAAGCCGATAGAGGCTGGTATTGCAGTAAACTTTGCAATCGCAGAAGGCCTGCAATTCAAAGAACAGGATTTAAAGATCAACCTTGCCGACTATAAACACGAGCTTGTAAGGTCTTTCCATCAGGCTCTATCGCTAGCGACAGAGATAGGCTACATGACGCCAGAGACGGTTAAGCCATTACTAGCTAGGGCACAGCAACAAGCAAGATCGCTAGCATCAGAAGCAGGGTATGTGACTCCAGAAACTGCAGACTTCGTTCTACAAAGGGTCCAAGCGAAAGCACAAGCAGTGGCAGGAAAGGTAAAGGAAAAAGGTTACACTGCCCAATAACTCGATGATAAGATATGTCTCTTGCTAGGAACACCACTTAACACTCATACAGGATTCCTGGATTTGTCATCCAAAGTTCAATGTAACACATCCACGTACCAGCCATCAACTTTTTTCCAAATATTCAATCCTTCAGAATCAGTAGTTGACTCTACGAACGTGCTTTCTTTGCCCGTATCAACATATAGTGCCACGTGGTTAACGGTTCGAGAGGTCTCTGGATTGAAGGCATCAAAGTAGACAATCTTGATCTCCCAGTCTTTTGTGTGAGATGAAGCCGACATGATACTTGCTATCAAGATTGTCAAGTCCTCACAATCCCCTTTGCCTAGAAAGAGTGTCTCAAGGGGAAAACTGACTTTTTCGACATCTTCTTTCGCATAGCTGGTAGCATGTGTTGCGATATACCAAGTTTCGTAGATAAACTGGTGGTCACTTCCTGCGTTCTCATAAATCTCATTGGCAAGCCTAGAGAATGGTTGGGCTTGCACAAATTTTGTATAATCTCTCACTGATATGATTTCATTATTTTCTGTCTCAAGATATTGTATGTTATTTGGTTTGACAAGTGTGGTAACATTTCTAGAGTACTCATCATCTGTAACTTCAAGATAATATTGCCTACCCTTAGAATCAAAAAGGACCCAGGAAATTGTATCATCAGCTGGCTTCGCATAGGTCTCAACCGCATTTTCATTTGCGCGCTTTGAAGTAACGTCGGCAGTAAGCTGAATGTTTTTCGCTTCACGTACTCCTGGCTTAACAGTGTCTTGCCAGAGTATAATCTTATGACCCTGGAGGTAAGTGCTTTCGAAGGTTCCAAATAAGCCGTTACTGTTATTGGTCCATGATGTGGGTAGAATTGGGAAGCTACTAGGAGAACGGGGATAATATGCTGGTTCTGCCGCGACACCTTGCAATATAATCATTGATAGAAAAGAGAGAAGAATTGTTATGGTTAATAGCAGCCAGGGAAGACTCTTTCTCCTTACAGCGATATACATTGAAGAGTCAAGAAGGGGCGAGAAAAAGGCACTTTGTACGTATTTCTGGTCTACATACTAGTCTCAGAAATTAAGCATTGAATTCAGTGGTTTTGCTGCAAGCTGAGAAGAGTTTCTTCTTCAGAAATCTCCTCTATCTATTTTCTTTCGTTTCTTAATTTCCTGTAATAGACGTAGCCTCCAAGAGAGGCAATGGAAGAGGTTATGAGGAGAATAACGCCCAGTGGAGACTCTGGTACAACAAAGAACTGCACATTTAGAGTCTTTATAACCACATGGCCGTTGCCAAAGTTAGCTACAACTCTCCATTTTCCTGGCTGATCAGGTTCAAACGTGTCTTCAGCAGCTCCTGATGAATTCAAAGTCACCAAAATCGATTCTGCGACATCTAAAGTAGGATCCACCCAAGCGAAGGTAACTTGGTTAACGATACTATCATCTGTGGTAGCTACGGCCTTGACCTCCTGTCGCAAGTCCACTATTCCGTCTGACTGTTCACTGCCTTCAAACAGCTTAAGGTCATAAAATTCATTATCATTTCCATTGTCACCATCTCCTCCACCTCCGCCCCTTCTGTGTCGGTCCTCACTTAGAACAGATTTCGAAAGTGTAACTCCGATTTTGTCTGATAGTGCGACCTGCTCTGGGTTCGATTTGGTCAAGTCTAATGGTATTGTTGGCGGAATCCCATTTTCTTCGTCTTCATCTTTAGTATGGTTATTGTTCTGGTCGTCAACCGGTCTTATCGGTCCCGGCTGCCCTTGCAGTGGTGACATGAAGAACATTACTAAGATAACTATTCCCAAGCCGGTCAAGCCCCAAACAACAACTTGGTCTTCTAGCTGCAGATCCCTTACCTGTCTGCTCGGCTGTAGTCAGTACGAATATAGTTTGTGAATGTCAGAGTCAGTAACCATTATTCCATATTCTGACGATATGCACCGGCTCTCGAGTCATTTAGACTTCGATTTATGGGGTCTCGATGAAAAGGATGAAGAGGGACTGTCGAAGAAGAGTAGAGGAAAATATCATGTATTCGTCTTTTAGCCGAATAGGGAAGAAAGTCCTTCGAGTGCTTCTTCCTCTTTCTTCTCATCCTTCTTTTCTTCTTCTTTCTTGCCCGCCCCTGCTCCGCCTGCTGGTGCGCCGGCAGCTGCCGGAGCGGCCGCTGCGACAGCAACCGGGGCTGCCTTCAAAGCCTCTTCAATGTTCACTTCGCTCAATGCCGCAACTAGCGCCTTCACTCTTACATCATCTGGAGCAACGCCAGCGGCCTTGACAACACTCTTGACGCTATCCTCGGTGATATTCTGCTTTAACTTGTGTAGCAGCAAAGCGGCATATACATATTCCATTGAAGTTTGCAAACGTTTTACCATATTTGAACCTAGCGGCTATCTTGTGATCTTCATTTACCTGCATATTTTCATTTCTGGAAGCTTTTAGATCGCAGAGTTGTCCGAGGCATAACTCATAGTGATTGTCCAAGAAGGGCTCTACTGCGAGGTCCCTTCGCGTAGTGCCTAACAAACGGTCTATCCACCAAGCTCCTTTCGGCATCCATGAATTGTCTGGCTTTCCTGTTATTTGCAGAGGTTATGTTAGGCTAGTGATTGAAAGTGGACCGGGTGGGATTCGAACCCACGACCACCTACGTCTCCTCTGCCGTCGCCAGCATGCAAGGCAGGTATTCTACCGGACTAAACTACCGGCCCACAGAGCCTAAGCCCAGATTTTGATAATTTAAGTGTTAAAATCTTGTTAAAGTGAAACTCACCATAAACTTGTTCAGTAAGAGTGATTTTCAACCTTGTGCTGCCGCAGATGTTTCCATGCGCCAAACTTTTTGCCGCACTTTTCGCAGGAATACTGAGCTCGCCTCTGGGTTTCCTTTTCAGAAGACCTACCATCTGCCACGTTGTAGCGGACTAGCCTTTTTGCTATCCTTACCAAGCGAGTGTGGTTGCAGATAGGCTATATATTGAGATTTGTATTGCAATTTATTGAAAACAGCTAGTCGAGGCCCTGCAGCAGGCCGTCCGCCTTCATCTTTTCTGTATGGGCAGATATGTATCGCCAGATTATGTCCGCCCTGTCAGATTTGAAATCCCAGGGTGCTATTAGCACCAGGTCGTTATCTCTAATCCACATCCTGCGCTTTATTTTGCCACGGATTCTGCAGGTTCTTACCTTGCCGTCTGTGCACTTTACAATTACATTGTCGCCTCCAACCAGCTTGATTACGCGGCCCAGCAGCTCGCCCTCTTGGGGCATAACCATTTCCTTCAACTCTGATTCAGAAAGAACCTTTTTCTTGCCTATATTGGATCGACGTATTTTTGTTCAAATGGGGTTAAAAGGGTACTGTCCTGTACGTAACAAGATAATGGTTCAGAGAAAAAAGCTGCAGAGTTATCCTTCGCCGCACATAGAATCAGGAACCAATGTCAAAATGGGATAATGAGTAATGTTTTGCTTAATACGAACGCACTTCTCAACTGCTTATTAAAGTTTTATGGAGAACCGCATTGTTTTTACCGGAAATAAGGCTGAGAATATAGCTAAGCCCCAAACCCTAATGACATTTCTATAGGAAATTTATTTATAGTTCTAGTCTGACAAACTAGAATTAACTTGAGGTATGTTCATGCGATTCTCATAGGAGTTACTGTTCCCCTTATATTGACGGCAACATTTTTTGCAGTTCCGTCAAACATGGGCAGGAGTGACTTGGCTACCAAAACCATTGACAACTCGAATGTTCCAGATGGACAGAACCTTGCAAGCACTCTACCGATTGCAGAGGCGGCTTCCAGCAAGATTCACAGGATAACATTGTCTGCTGAGCAGCTTTCTAATGGGCTTTTGGCCTACAAAATGGTTAGTTACACCGTTGTTGTCGGCAAAGGCAAGCCGGCTGATATTACTTCCAAATATCCTTCTCAAGCAACGATACCTGGACCGACAATAGTACTCAACGAAGGAGATCATGTCTTTCTTAAAATTAAGAATAACATAGGTTCAGGCATGGTCAGCGTCCACGTTCATGGAGTTCATTATAGTATTGTAAGCGACGGAACATTGAAACACATAAACGAAATCAAGAATGAGGGCGCAACGCCTTCCAAAGATTACGAATACCACTGGATTGCCGGTGCAGGCACTGCTGGGACGTGGCCATACCATGATCACACCTTTGCGGGAATCAACGGCGCAGAGAACAAGGGATTGTTTGGCACCGTTATCGTGAATCCAGCAACTGGAACCGTAAAGGCAAACGATGATGGAGTTGTTAAAACAGTAGCAATATCTAGCATATCAAAGAATATCGTACTTTATCTTGGAGATGATGCCTTTTGGGGAACCGAGATAAAGAGCGATGGGACTCAGCGTGCACTTTGGACCAATCCACATCTGATAGCAGCAGATAACGAGCTAGTAAGATTTCACTTGATAGCTCTTGGCACAGATATGCATGAGTTTACAATGGATGACTATCAAATAGTAGATCCGGTAACATCAACTCTTGTATCTACCAAACCAATCGGGCCGCTCGAAAATCTGCAGTTCACACTTAGAGCCGATGTCGCTTTCGCAGGTGGAGATGATAACTACAGAGACCTTCAAGAAAGCAACGCGCTAATGGGAGTACAAGGAATATTTGAGGTGACTCCATTTGGAGGAGACAGCATATCATCTGGGATACCGGATGCATTCTAATGGAGGATGAGTGAAAAGAAATGAAAAAATCTAATTTGATGTTAAGTGCAGTTGTCGTTGGAACCATGCTCTTAAGTGCAATGGTGCTTGCTGCGCCTCCACTCAGCTTGAGCGGCATAAGGCTGCCCCAGATCTTCAATTCTGCCTATGCGGCCACAGTCACATATAACTTTGTAACCGAGACCTTGCCCAATGGACAGCCAGCATATAGGCTAGATGATTCGTCAGTAGCTACGATTCCTGGACCAACGCTGATAGTAGAAGAAGGAGGCGTGGTCACTATCAATGGTGTTGATGATGACTTTAGCGTAATGGACCAGACTGACACTAATGGCTCACCGAGCATTTACACGTTCACAGCATCAACTCCGGGCACGTATGTGTACAAAGACGAAAGCTCGGCTCTGATTGGCCTGTTCGGTGCCGTAGTAGTCAACGCCGCGAGCGGAGATGCAGGGAGCTACGTTGACGGCAAATCAGGTTCTGTAACTGCTGTAGACCTGAACGAGTTAGACAAGGAATTTGTGATGTTCATGGTGGGATCTACATTCTGGGTATCGGAGATTAGCGGTGGGTCAGAGTCTCCACTTTGGACGAATCCTACAATTAGCGCAGTGCAAGGCGACCTGGTTCGCTTCCATATACTTTCAGTAGGACCAGGGCATACCTTCCACCTGCATGCGCACAGGTGGGTCGATCCAGGAACTACGAACATCATTGACACAAAACTGATGGATGAAGAACAAGTAGGTGAAGATTC
>Ga0070697_100000661_pt1 | contig 25959 bp, 27 predicted proteins | sample KBSK1501metaG_FD_65475 | JGI IMG/M metagenome (GOLD analysis project Ga0070697, IMG submission 65475) | Corn, switchgrass and miscanthus rhizosphere microbial communities from Kellogg Biological Station, Michigan, USA - KBS K1-50-1 metaG | ecosystem: Host-associated > Plants > Roots >...
CAATCCAAGCAGAGGCGCACTGCGAGAATGATCCGACAACTCCGAAGCCTCGGCTATCGGATCGAATCACCGAATCCTCAACCCAGCCAAGCACAAGCGCAGTGATTTTCGACCCTGGGCGCGTGACGCCCGTATCGCGATTGTATTTACCGTAGGCGTCGAGCTTGCCCGGACGTCCGACTCAACATGTTTTGGGGTTTGTGTTCAGCGTCTGGATTAAACCGCCGCGGTTTGGACCGGCAATTTCGCCGCTTCCCAACCCGCAAGCCCACCCGCAATTTCGCTCACCTGATCGAATCCGTTCTTCTGCAATAAACTCGCGGCAATAGACGATCGATATCCGCCCGCGCAATACATCAGCAACGCTCGGTCCTTCGGCAACATGCCGATATTTTCCAACAGATGATTCAGCGGAATCCCCAAACTCCCTGCGATGAATTTCTGCTCGCGTTCGCGCGGCGCGCGAACGTCAACCGCCAGCGGCGCCTGGTCCGACGCCAACAGCTCCGCCGCAAAGGGGGCGCTCACGCGCTCCGTTTTCACTGTAAGCTCCGGCCTCGACTCCAAACTCCGCATTCCATCCTGCAAATATCCAGCCACATGATCGAATCCAATGCGCCCCAAGCGCACTGCGGCCTCATTCTCCCGTCCCGGGTCGGCAATAATCACAATCGGATGCGCGCGATCCAGCACCGTTCCCACCCAGGTAGCATATTGCCCGCCCAGACCGATATTGATGCTGCCGCGTAGGTGCGCCGCCGCGAATTCAACAGCTTCGCGCGTATCCAGGATCTGTGCGCCGTTTGCTTGCATTTCTAACAATTCCTCAATCGTCAGCGGATTCATCTCCCGCGCCAGCGCCTGGTCCAACGTGGGCCGTTCTTCGCTGTTCAACACCGCATCGTAATTAAAATATGCCGGGGCGTCCGGCTGATCCGCCGTCACCACCTGGATGAACGCTTCCTTGCTCATCGGTTGCAGCGCGTAGTTCGATTTGCGCTGCTCTCCCAGCGTTGACACCGTCTCTTTACTGATCGCCCTCCCGCACAGCGAACCTGCTCCGTGCGCCGGATACACCAGGCTTTCATCTGGAAGCTCCAGCAATTTTGTATGCAGCGAATCGAACAGCATGCTGCCAAGTTCTTTCGCCGACCAGCCAAGGGCCGCGCGCAAATCCGGCCGTCCCACATCTCCGATAAACAAAGTGTCGCCGGTTAGCACGGCGTACGGAGTCATGTCGCTGGCGCTCAAGTCATACACAACGATTGAAATCGATTCCGGCGTGTGGCCTGGCGTCTCCAGCGCTTTCAATCGCACGCGGCCGAACTCAACCAGTGCGCCATCTCCAAGCGGCGCAAATGCATACTCGGCCTTGGCCGCTGCACCCAAATAAATCGTCGCGCCCACGCGATCGCGCAATTCGACATGTCCCGCGACAAAATCGGCGTGCAGATGCGTCAGAAAGACATGTTTTATTTTGAGTTTATGTTCCGCAGCGAACGCAATGTATTGATCCGTATCGCGCTGCGGGTCAACAACCGCTGCCGTCCCTGTCGCCTCGTCCCCAATTAAATAAGACGCATGCGCCAGACACGGCAGATAGAACTGTTTAAAGATCACTTCAGACGATCCTCGCTTCTATCATCCTGCGCATCCAAATTCCGCCATTCCGTGCGCCCACAAACCGTCATTCCCAGCGAAGCGAGGAATCTCTCTTCGGTTGTTGCGTCTACACGGATCGATCCGGCCAACTACTTCGGCTGCGGCACAATGCGTAAGTACGGTTTGGGCGCCTTCCAGCCGCCAGGATACTTCTGTTTGGCTTCGTCTTCCGAAACCGAAGGCAGAATAATCACGTCGTCGCCATTCTTCCAATTTACTGGCGTAGCCACCTTGTGCTTGGCCGTCAGCTGCATCGAATCCACAACCCGCAGCACCTCATCGAAATTCCGTCCTGTGCTCATCGGGTAGCTCAGCATCAATTTGATTTTCTTGTCCGGTCCCACCACGAACACCGTTCGAACCGTGGCATTATTCGCAGCCGTGCGGCCTTCGCAACTCTCACCTGCCTCGGCTGGCAGCATGTCGTACAGCTTGGCAATTTTCAGTTCCGGATCGCCAATCATCGGGAAATTTACTCTGTGGCCTTGCGTTTCTTCGATGTCCGCGGCCCACTTGCTGTGGCTTCCAACCGGATCCACACTCAGCCCGATAATTTTGGTATTCCTCTTTTCAAATTGCGGCTGCAAACCAGCCATGTATCCCAGTTCCGTGGTGCAAACGGGAGTGAAATCCTTCGGATGCGAAAACAAAATCGCCCAACTGTCCCCGATCCATTCATGAAAATTGATTGTGCCTTGCGAAGTTTCCGCCGTGAAGTTCGGTGCTTCATCATTAATGCGCAACATCTCGTGCCTCCTGGTGGCATGTTCGGTCAGGCCGGTTCCGTAGAATTTGTCGTTCCGGTCCCTTGGGTAGCGAATAGTGTAGCAAGAATCCGTAAATAGCGATTCTCTTGCGCCATCCGCCTCACCCGCGCCTTACTCACCCGAACATCGCGACTCCGAACATTTACGATTAGATGCAAGCTGCAGTCAAAAATCACATTTCGCCAAGCCGGATCCTTCCGGCTCCGGTAAACTCTCCTATCATTCTGCTATCAGGGGTGCGCTATGAAATTCGCCAGGATCGTTTTTTGGATCGCCGCCATCTGGGGTTTCCTGATCATTACGCCGCTCTATTTCATGTTCAGTCTCATCGGCGAAAAAGACCCGCCACCCATCACGCATCCCGCCTTTTTTTATGGATTTGTCGGCGTGGCCCTGGCCTGGCAAATCGCGTTCATTTTTATCGCCAGAGATCCTATTCGTTTTCGTCCGATGATGATTCCCGCCATACTCGAAAAGCTGGTCTACTCTACTCCCGTCATCATCCTCGTGCTTCAGAAACGCACGAATCCGACTGACCTGATGTTCAGCGCCACCGATCTTACCCTCGGCGCGCTCTTCCTCGCCGCGTATCTCCGCACTCCCCGCTCTGTTCTCCAGTCTTCGCCCTCGTAGTGGCGGCCGGCTTGCGAGAGGCAAGCAACGCCGCAGCTCTTTGTTTTTCTTTCTCCCCTAAACTCCTATTGACTCTTTGTAGAAAGCTAAACTTTAGTCCCATTCATACCCCGCAAACCCTCTCGCTAGTTTCTCCTCGGGAGGACTAACTCATGAAGCTTCGTACACTCGCGGTCTGCCTGCTTTTCGCTGGCGTCTGCTCCGCGAGAGAGCATGACTATCAACACGGAACCCTGCTCCGCATGGATTCATCTTCTTGCGGCTCACAGGAAAAAGGCTCCAAAACCGTCGCTGGCGAAATCTTCGGCACCGATGGCCAGCACAAGCAAACTCAGGAATTGCTTTGTCAGGAATACATTCTTCAAGCCGACCATGTGGTCTATCGAATTCGCCCAAAGGACGATAAACATCCAGTCCTGCTTCCCATCGGCGAAACCGCCCAGTTCCGCATCAGCAAAGACAAGCTCATCCTCCGCGTCCCGGAGATAAACGATAAGGAGCACGAGTACATTGTCGTCTCCATGACCCCGCGCGAACCCGACCACGCTGCGGCCACCGGCACAAAAGACCTAGCCGCGCAATCGGGCAGCAAGAACTAACGCGGCACTGAGTATCACCGCTTCGCTTGTCGAATTCCGATCGTGGGGCACCATTCATCGTGCCCTCTTTTTTGGAGTTCAGTCCGTTTGCTCAGCTGAATGACTACGCGGGAAACTATCCGAGGCTTCCTACCAGGATTGGAACAAGCGCGGGTTCCTGCAAAGCCTTCGCTGCTCCATATCGACACGGTCCTAGCCGCACCGTCGTCCTAAGCTATCTCGTTTTTTCGCCCCGCAGCTTGCCACCAACCGGACAGGGTGACAAAAATTGCCTGTCCTCTCGGCCACCTATTCAATCTAAAGCACATAACTCGTACTAGCCCTCTTTCTCTATTGCCCAGGAGAACTCATTTTCCGTAAAATAAGTCTCACGATGAGAGGCAGCGTATCGTTCCCGAACACTTGCTTTTCATTTTTGGCACTTAAGTCTCTTGTTTTGAGTCAGCTTCCTTTGGCTGACAGAGTGCATTAGCAGCACTGTGCGGTTTTGAGGAAGCCATTTTGCAAGTTGCGCTTTTTGGTTTACTCGCTGTAAAAAAAGACGATCAATAAATGCAACTCCGCGACTCGCGCTTTTGCAATAAGAATAAGAGGTAAACGGCGAATGACACAACCAACCCGGCTCGGAAAAATGTCTCTTGCCGTATTTCTCGCCGCGTGTTGCGTCTGCCCGCCTCCCACAAGTGCTGCGCCCGGCCTCGCCAAACCCGCCGCCAAGCCCACTCGCGCCTCGCGTCATCGTTACGTCCGTGAAAAGGGCGTTGATCCTACGCTCGGCGATATCGCCGCCAACGATGACCCCATCGTTCGAGCCGCCGCCATCGAAGCTCTTGGCCGTTACAACGGTTCGGTGGTCGCCGTCGATCCCAACACCGGACGCATTCTTGCCGTCGTTAATCAGAAACTCGCATACTCCGACGGCGCAATTCCTTGCTCTACCATCAAGCCCACCATCGCTCTTGCCGCTCTCGAAGAAAATGTAATCACCCGCGACACCATGCTGAAAGTCGGCCGCCGCAAGTACATGAATTTGACCGACGCAATGGCCCACTCCAACAATAAATTTTTCGAAGAGCTAGGCCTGCGCATGGGCTTCGACACGGTTTCCCGTTACGGTCGGCTACTCGGCCTCGGCGAACTTGCTGGATACAATTTACAGGACGAACACCCCGGCGCATTTCCGATGGCTCCTCCCGCTAAGGGTGGCATCGCCCGTATGTCCAGCTTCGGCGAAGGAATTCAGATAACGCCGTTTCAACTGGCGTCACTTGCAGCGGCGTTCGCGAATGGCGGCACTCTTTACTATCTTCAGTATGGTGTAGCCGGCGAAGACGCCAGCGCTTTCGTTCCTCGCATCAAGCGCGAATTGAATATCGGCCCTCTTCTTCCGGAACTGCGAGAAGGCATGCTGGCCGCGGTTCTTTATGGCACCGGCAAGCGGAGTTTTGATGCTGGTGGAGACGAAATGCCCGCGGGAAAAACCGGCACGTGCTCCGATCAGATCTCTCACGTCGGCTGGTTTTTGACCTACGCCGACGAAGCGCATCCCAAAATCGCTCTAGCCGTCTTGATTCGCGGCAACAGCTCCCGCATCAAGGGACCGCTCGCCGCCGGCGTTGCCGGCCACATCTACCGCCGTCTGCGCGAACAAAACTATTTCGCGCAAAGCTCAGTAGCCAAGAATTTGGCTACGATTTCCTCGGGCCACTAATTTCTCTCTATTTCGCAGCCAACCACGGCTCAGTCTTCTGGTCCGAATTCGCTTGCAGCTCTTCGTTATTCGGCAGCCATCGCTCGTTCGACGCGCTTGTAATTAGCGATGTCGACGCGAATGCCGAGCCTGGTGATCAGTTCGTACGGATCAAAATTCATTTTTCTATGTAGCGCGGCAACAGCCTGGCGTGCGCCTTCGAAAAAATCGCCATTTTCCCATTCCACGATGGTCACGAAATTGAATTCGCCCGGACCGGACGATTGCTCCAAGATGGCGTCTCGCACAAAGCCAGGCTGTTTTCTTAGAACTTCATGAGTTGCATGGACTTTGCCGAGAAATTCCTCGCGAGCGTGCGCCGGCACGACGAATTTATCGACTCTGAATGTCTCACTCATAATGAAATCACCTCCCCTGTTTTTTACTGAAAGCAAATTTGATAAGGGTTGGGTGAAGGGACCCGGTATCAGTAGATGATGGGGAGTTTGGAAAGCTCAGTGGAAGAGTCTTCGATGGCGCGGAGAACCAGGAGCGTGCGATCGTCGTGCGGAGGAACTCCCACGCCGCTGAATTCATCGGTGGCGCGAAGAATTGCGCCGGAAATATTTTCCACACCCGTATTTGCAGGAAGCGAAGCAATCAGGTCGGAGAGCCGTTCTATGCCAAATTCCTCGTGCTTGGAATTCTCCGATTCCAGAATTCCATCCGAAGCAAATATCACCACGTCGCCCACTCTCAAATTCAACGTGGAAATCGAATAATCCGCTTCCGCGAACAGGCCCAGCGGAATGCCATCCACCGCAATCTCGGTCAGCTGGCCGTTGCGCAACAGCAGTGGATGCGTCCCTCCCGCATTTGCGATGGTGAGCGTGCGGCCGGAAGCTTCATACACCGCGAAAGTAAGCGCGATAAAGCGAGCTTCGAGGCGAGCGGCATGCAAGCGGCGATTGAGCACGGCCAGCATGTCGGCGGGCGCAAGCGTGTGTTCCACGGTCAGTTCACGCAGCATACCAATCGCCAGCGAGCCGTAGAGCGCGGCCGCGGTTCCTTTGCCAGAGACATCGCCCAGCGCCAACGCCAGGCGGCCTTCTCCATATTGCAGAAAATCGTAAAAATCGCCGCCCAATTCGCGCGCGGGAACGTAGGCAGCGGTGATATCAAGCCCCGGAACTTCGCGCGCGCCACGCGGCAGAAGCTGCAATTGAATTTCTCGCGCGGTATCCAGATCGGTTTGCAACCGAACCTGGTTTTCGCGCGCGTCCTCATAGAGCCGCGAATTCTCCAGCGCGATGGCAATAAACGAACCGAGTGCCATCAACATGCGTTCGTGCTGCGCGGTGAATGCTGCGTAACGCTTGCTTTCCAGATCGAGCACACCGACCAGGCGGTCTTGCAGCAGGAGAGGAATTACCAGTTCGGAACTGACCACTTCGCACGTGGGGCAGGTGATGTAGCGCGGATCCAGGCGCACATCGTCCAGGCGGATGGGCTTGCGCGAAGCGGCCGCGTGCCCGGTGATGCCCTGATTCAGATTCACGCGGAAGCGCGAGGGAATGGAGTTTTCGTAGTGCATTGCGAAAACGCCTTCCAGAATCTGCGCCTTTTCATTCCACAGCATGACTGTGAAAACGTCGTAATTGACGATTTTCTTCACGCGTTCGGCGATGCGGCGCAGAAGCTCTTCGCGATCCAGAATGGAAGTCAGCTCGCGGCTGACGTCATAGAGCAGTCCGAGCGTTTTCGCCTGCTCCGGAAACGTCGCGAGCAGCGACTGCGGAATAGGGTCAGTTTGCGAAGCGAGTTGTGAAAGCTCGTCCATTGGAGACAGGGTGGAACCTGGAGCAGCCACAGATGGCCAAGTCATAGCATGCCTGATTCAGGTTTGATTCGCGAGACCTGAATTGGTTTCATGGGTGGACTGTTGCGCCGGTTCTTGCGCTTGGCCTGCGGCTTGGCTCTCCGGTTGTAAGCGCGACAGGATCCGATCCCCGAATGCCACGCGCCTGTGTTGACTGCGTTCGCAGTGCGGCCTAATATGCCCGCTTGAGTGCATAAACCAAATCTTGGCGCGCGGTGCAGAAATGCAAACTTATAACCTCGAGTTAGGCACCTCCTCCATGACGATGAGTTTTGGAGCCAGACCCAAATTCCTATTCTTATTTCAGTGGTTCGCAGTCCTCATGGGTTTGGCAAGCGCGCTGGCCGCATTGCCCGTGGCCGCCCTTTCCTTCGGATGCCACGGCGCGGCCATGTTCCTCGGGAAGGTTCGCCCGTTACGCGACGCGTATGAATTTCTCTCCCGGGCCTATGACCGGGTCCTCGAGCGGCTCGGCCAAAAAGTTCTGCGGGACTCCCGAGACACTCCGGCGTTACGACTGATGGTCTCTCTTAGCCTTACCGCCGTGCCAATTTTCGTGATTCAACTCCTTTCCGGGAAACCTCGGCTGCTGCTGGCGATCGCTTTCTATCTTTCCCTTTACGGCCTCAAGTTCCAGCGGTTTGTGCGGATGTTCAGTGCAAGCCACTTGGAGGCACACCGGCGCCAAGGCTACTTTTCCGGGAAATGCGATAAGGTCTTCGGCCGCTACCTCGAATTCTTCTTGGGGTACTTGTACGGGAACATTCCAGAACTGGGTCGGACGGCTCATGTACGTCTCCACCATAGAGAGAACAGCGGGCCCGACGACACTCGCAACACGATGGGCTACGATCGAACTAGCCGGCTCGATTTCCTGTGGTATCTCTCGGACAACATTTGGACGGTCTTGGGGCTCGCTCCCTACGCCTACTTTAAAGCGAGAGGCGATGAAAAGAACCGAAGACGCATGTCATGGGGAATGGCGCGCTACTATGCTTACTTCGCAGCTGTCTTTATTTACGATTGGAGAATTGGGACGATGTTCGTGTTGGTTCCTCTTCTCTGCATGAATTGCATCAACGCAATCACCGCATGGGTCCAGCACGCTTTCTGTGACCCCGAACGTCCTGAAGATTATTTCGCAAATTCCGTGACCGTTGTGGATGAGGTGAACTTCATGAACGAAGGATACCACCTCTGCCATCACCACCGTGCTAGCCTTCACTGGACCGAGATGCCGGTTCATTTCGAGCGGATTCGCGACAGGATGAGAGAGGCTGGCTCGTTGGTCTTCCGGAACTTGGATTTTATGGGACTTTTCCTCGAGTTGACCCTCTTTCGCAGAATGGATGTGCTTGCCGAGAAACTTGTCCCGTGGGAGCCCATGAATCGCGAGCAGAGATTGGCTTTGCTGGCGAAGAGGACCAGCCTCAAGACTCCTTGATTAAAGATAAATCCGGTCAATGCGCGTATCGAGGCGGAGTGCGCGAAGTTGCAATTGCTTGCTAATTAGGAAATCCCGAATCTTGCGTATGCTTGGTAAGTCGTTTATCGGGACTTTGTGTGATCAGTTTCGAGCTGCCGAATCGCGCTGGTGTAGCCGATTTGCCCGCCACTCGTCCAGAACTTCGCACGCCGCTGCAGAGTTTGGTTGTAGGTCAGCGGTTGAGGTCCTTCCGGCAGGACCGGAATCTCCGATCGCGCATCCTCATCCTTCGGCTCGCTCGGGGCAGGTCGGGTGCGCAGGGAGCGCATTGAGGCTTTGCGGTGGTTCGATTCCGCCTTGTTGTGGATCGATCCCTTCTTGTTGGGGTTCCAACCCGTTGGGGAACAGTAGAGGCAAGCGCTTGGTGCGCGGAGGCGTTAGGGCGTGGGGGCGGCGCTGCGGGTGCTGGTGCTGGTGCAGATATTCCAGACAAACGTGGCGGTCGCTAGGGTCAGAAAGGCGATTGCTCCTGCGAAGGAGTTGGTCGTCAGAGCCTCAGGAGAGCTCCTGGCGGTGGTTGGGGCCCAGGCTATGTAGACACGGATGGCGTCTAAAACGGCGAAAAAGGTACAGACCAGATGAAGCCGCGTTGGCGACTCCCTGAAGACTCGCGACGCGGTTAGCTCGATTTCTGCATAAACGAGGCTGAAAATCGCGAAGGGCACGTCAACAATCAGCCGCGTATGTGCACCGCGAAGCCACGGCCGGTGATCTCGAAATTTCAAGTTGCGAGCGAAGCGGAGAGGATTGCGAGAGGTTGATCGACGGATTCCATCTGCGCAAGAGTCAATTCCGCTTCTCTCCCGTAACTGGGTTTGTCAGTTTGTCAGGCTTGGCTTGCGCGATCTGTAAATCTCCATTACCCTGAGCCAGTTGTCAGCGGCGTCTTCCCTCCTCGCCCGCTGTCGCTCGTTCCAGTTTCAATTCAAATTCTGGTCAACGAAGGGTGACCTATGACGCGCAAAAACACTTGGGCCATATTTGCGATGGCAGTGCTGTTGAGCGTGCCCTTGTCTGCCTGCAAGGACACGAAAACTCTGCAAGAAAACGAACAACTGAAGGCCCAGGTGGCGGAACTTCAGAAAGAGAACGGCCAAGTGGGAAACGACCTCGAAACAATGACCGCTGCCCGCGATGCTTTGACGAAAGAGAACGAAAAGCTCAAAGCGGAGATTAAGACTTTGAAAGGCAAGCACTCCGGAAAGAAAGCTGCGACTCGGAAGCATCGTCGCACCTAAAGTCGCGGCAATTTTAAGGCTGCTCGTGGTTTGGAGTGAATGAACAGATTTCTGTTTCATCGGGAAAAATCAGGAAAGGGAGATCAGGAGCATGAAAACGTTTGAGGTGCAATTTCGCTATGTAGATCGCAATGAAGAAAAGTTGGAATCAACGGTCATGGTGGATGCGTCGAACCTTCCTGGGGCGGTTGGTAAAGCGACACGCGAGTTTGTCAAGCGATTGGATCGGAAACAGAGATTCGATATGAACAAGAATGGACTCGAGATTACGGCCAAGACTTTTGGCGCGGCCACGGAGGCGCAGTCAGAGTCATCCGCGGAGGCTGCCGCCGGTTAACAGGCGGCCTGACCGAAGGTGAACTGATATTCTTTCGCGCTTGCCGGCAGGGCAAGCGGCGAGCTTGCAGAGATCACGCGGATTGTCATGCCAGGTTTCGCGCTCTAAGCTGATTTGTTATCCTGCATCGCGTGAACCGTCCATTTCTGATTGACACTGATACCGCTTCCGACGACGCCGTGGCGTTGATCATGGCGTTGCGCTCTCCTCAAATACATGTTTCGGCCATCACCACCGTTGCGGGAAACGTGGATGTGCATCAAGCCTGCCGTAATGCGCTCTATACCGCAGAGCTTTGCGATTCGAACGTGCCCGTGTTCGCAGGCGCGGAACGGCCACTGAAGCGCCCGCATTTGGACGCCTCCTGGTTTCACGGACGCGACGGCCTTGGCGATCACGGCTACCCGCCCCCCGGCCGCGCTCCAGAGAGCAAAAACGCTTGCGACGCCATCATCGAAACGATTGAATCTCACCCTGGCCTGGAGATGGTCACGCTAGGCCCGCTTACCAATGTCGCGCTGGCGGTGCAGAAAAATCCGGGCATCGCCGCGAAAGTGAGCCGCTGTGTGGTGATGGGCGGCGCGCCTTGCTGCGAGGGCAACGTTACTCCCGCGGCCGAATATAACATCTGGTGCGATCCGGAAGCCGCGCGTATCGTGATGAGAAGCGGCCTTCCCATTGAACTCGTTGGCTGGCACTTGTGTCGCGGCGAAGCAGTCCTGAATCCATCCGGTATTCAGCACGTTCTAAGTTTCGGCACGCCCGTCGCCAAGTTTGCCATTGAGTGCAACAGTCGCGCGCAAGAAGCGTTTTTGAAACAGTCCGGCGAGCACGGAATCTCTCTGCCGGACCCGGTAGCTATGGCCGTCGCATTGGATTCGTCGATCGTCACTTCGCAATCGCAGCATTTCGTGGAAGTGGAAACAGACAGCGAGCTCACCCGCGGCATGACCGTGGTTGACCGCCTCAACGTCGCGCATGACGAACGCAACCGCGACGTCTGGGCCGCACAACTTGCCGGCGGACACAAGGCGAACGTCTTCTGGACTATTGACAACGCTCGCTGGAAACAAGCGCTCTACGCCGCGCTGAAGTAGTGCTGATTCACTGCGAAGCTTAGGGGAGCCGAATGACGCCGTTGAATTGGCGGATTACCTTGTAGCACTCGCAAGCGGAAGCTTCGAGCTTCTTGCGGTTGAGAATTTCCAGAGTTCCGCGCCGGTATTCGATGATTTTCTTCCTCTGCAGAATCTTTGCTGCGACACTCACGCTGGGGCGGTCCGTTCCCAGCATGGTCGCCAGGAAATCATGGGTGATGGAAAGTGAACTGGAACCGCCGCGATCGGCCGCCATCAGCAACCATCGCGCCAGTCGCTCTCTTACGTCATGTAATCTGTTGCACGCCGCGGTTTGGGCAATTTGCATGCCTTGAACCACAGCGTAGCGGCTCAAAACCATTTGCAGATGCGGAGTCGTGGCCAGGCAGCGTTGGAATGCGCCAATCCGTATTCTGAAACCGTCACCTGTAATCTGCACGACATGGCGCAAGGGAGATATGGTAAGGCCAACGGCAGCCGCCACGCCGATTACTCCTTACCAACCATGCCGGCCTCCACTGTTTTCCGGTCTTCAGTTGCAACCAGCAAGGAAATCAAACCGTGATTAAGGAAATAAGCGAACTCCAAATTTCGAGTGGGCTCGTGAAGGATGCAATGCTGACGAAACTTAAAAGGCTCCGGATGGGACTGAACGACCCGATATTCAGTCTCTGGAATCGCCATAAGAATTTTGTTTTTGAGTGACGGGACCTCTGTCCCTGTTATCTCGCGCGACTGCGCGTCTCGACGAATTGAATCATCTGCTGATCGGCCCATTCTTTTTTTCGCGGGAATGGAAGACTGTATCGGCTGGCGGCAACCACTGTCTGTAGGCTATCGAACACTCGGCGGATTATTTCAAATCGAAATCTGCGTTCAACTGCTGAATGACTCGAAAACATTCGCAAGCCGACATTTCGAGGCGCTTGCGATTCAGGATTCTTACCGAACCCCGGCTGTACTGAATCACTTTGTTCTGCTGCAATGCGCCGGCCGCCAGACTCACGCTGGGCCGGTCCGTCCCCAGCATCGTTGCCAGAAAATCGTGGGTGATCGGCAGTATGGCAGCATCCACGCGATCTTGCGCCATCAGCAGCCAGCGGGCGAGGCGTTGCGCAACTTCGTGCAGCCGGTTGCAGGCGGCCGTCTGCGCTACTTGCATTCCATGCAAGACCGCATAGCGGCTCAATCTTATTTGCAAGTCCGGCGTTTTCGGAAGCGTGTCCTGGAGCGCGCGCGAGGCTACCTTGAAAGCTCCGCCTTCAATTTGCACCACCTCACGAAGCGGGCTCTTGTCCAGGCCTACGGCAAGCGCGGTGCCTACGACGCCTTCGGATCCCACCACGCCGGCTTCGACGTCGCGTCCCCCTTTTGTCGCAACCACAATCGAGACCAAGCCGCTGTTGGGGAAATAGGCAAACTGCAGCTTTTCCGGCGGCTCATGCAGACGAAGGCGATTCGGTAAGTCGAGAAACTCGAGATGCGGACGAATTAACCGGTACTCGGCGTCGGGTATGGACAGAAGAATCTTGTTGCTAACCGGTTTGCCGGCGGGATTCGTTCGCTCGCCAGAACGCACTACTTGAAGTCGTCTTGTTGCCATTTTCCACTCGGCCCGCAATCGTCGGCACCCGCATGTCATGTGGCGAAAGAGCGCTTACGGTCGCGAGACCTTTATAACTTGGAAAGCGGCGTTTTTTTATACTGCGAAGTGTGTAGTTATTTTGCGGCATCTATGCGTCCGCATCCTGCAATTTTGATGCTCAATCTGCTCTCAGTTTCAGCTGCCCTACGTTTTTCCCTGTATTCCAATGGTGGTTGGCTCTATGTAGGGTGTCAAACATAGGGCGATATCAGATGTTTGCGAGGCTGCTTGGCCTATCGAATCCTAATTGCTGACGATCAAGAAATGGTGCGGAAGATGCTGAGAGCTCTCTTGGAGACTCACGCGGACTGGCAGGTTTGTGCTGAAGCTGCAAACGGACTGGAGGCGGTAGAAAAAGCTGCTGAATTGAAACCAGATGCTATCATTCTCGATCTTGCAATGCCCGAGATGGATGGCCTGCACGCTGCGCGCGAGATTCTTTCGAATTCTCCCACCCTACCGATTCTACTTCACACCAATCACGCGTTTTCCACACTAGCATTGGAAGCGAAAAAAAACGGCATACGCGAGGTCATCAACAAGAGCGTTTCGGAGCGGGAATTAATAAGGGCAGTGGAAGCCCTGCTGAATGAGCGCGGTGCGGTTGCCGGGGATTCTGACTGCATGGTCCCGGATGTTAGCAATCTTCGGGATGTTAGCAAGCTTCGGGAAGTCGACAAGCTCCCCGCGGATCAAGATCAGCAGACTCCGCAAAAACTTTAATCAGCATGATCGAACGTCCCGTCACTCCGCCGTGTTCGCAACCGGGGCAGGTAGTGTGCTGTCAAGCAGAGGCATGTTTGAGGGCACCGGCTCGATTCGACCGGTAGGTGATTTGTGAGAATCAGGAGAGCTCCCCGTTTTCGGCTGGCGTTCCTGCTTGGCTTCGCTCTTCGCGAAGAGTTTTGCGGTGAGCAGCATCGCGGAGAATGTCGCAATCAACAGCGCCGATTGCCGCCATCCATCCAGCATGGATGCATTGCCCATCAACGTAAGTCCCGCGAAGCAAAACAGCAGGTGCACGCAGAATACCTGCAGCGAAGATTGACCAAGCATCACCAGCGGGCGTATCGCCAGAGGCTTCAACGCAGATTGCGCGACAATCAGCAACGCCGCTACGGCTGCAAAATTCAGCACACGAAGCGGTCCCAGGTGCCACTTATCAAAAAGGAATTCGCTTGCGCCCAGTTCCACTCCGCGTTCCAACACTCGCCGGAGCACAAAAAACACGGCAACGATCAGCGCGGCGGGCACCACCGTGCGCCTGGCCCATTTCTCAATCGGCAGATTATCCTGGCCCCAGCGAACTCCCAGCCAAATGCCGGTAATCCACAGAAATTGCCACGCCCACAAATCAAAGGAACCCATTTCATTCAGCGGAATGTGCGTTGGGATGAAGCGCATCATGAAACTGTGTTCGGCATTGCGAAAACCCAATTGCGCGAAACCCCAAACGACGAATCCTCCCAGCAGGATCGGTTTCCAGCCGATCTTGCGCGCCAGCAGCAACGCCACGCCAGTGAACGCCAGAAAAATGATGTACATCGGCAGAATATCGAGCAGAGGCGGGCGATAGATGAGCAGAGCGGCTTCCGTGATGGATTGTTTCGCGCCGGCGATGAAGTAAAAATCCAGAAGATTGTGAAGTCCCGGCCGGTTGCCGCGCGACGCAATGGGCACCGCAACCAAAAACGCGAACGCCAGCAAGAGCCCGTGGTACACATACAAACGCAACGTGCGCGACCACAGCCTTCGCGTCATGGGCCAGTAGCCGTCATGTTCGGCCATTCGGAAGTAAATCCGCCCGGTGAACAGCGCGGAAAGAAAGATGAAGCCTTCCGCCGCCGACACGAAACCAAACGGTTGATTCACGTAGGTACTTGCGGAAGTGGGAAGATGCGTCAACGCGATCCACACAAGCATCAGCCCGCGAACCGCATCGAGTTCCAGACGGCGTCCCATCAACGCTCCTGAAGGTTAGATACCAATACGTGCCCCATGGTTTCTGGCGATCGCCGAATACTTGTTAAATATTGTTAAGTGCCAGTTGCTGGAATTCATCTGACCACGCCAAACCAAACGCCAAGCGGAAAATGTTGCCAAGTCATGCTCCCGGCCAAGTGTCCAAGCGTGTGCCGGGGGCGGGCGTCTCGTCATTAACCACTATCTGGTATTTTGCAATCGTGCGGGCGGATGCGAAGCACTCATGCTAAAGTCAAAAGTGGGAGGACTTGGTGCCTGTTTCATCGCGAAAGATTCACGCGTTTCTGATCCTCTGGCTGGCAATTGCAGTACCGGCTCACGCAAGAAACCACGAGACCGGTTTCCTGGACCGCACCATTGTTTTGCAGGGAACTACCTATAAATACCAGGTTTTCGTTCCTGAAACCTGGACCGCCCACCAGAAATGGCCGGTCATACTCTTTCTGCACGGCGCGGGTGAACGCGGCAATGACGGCATGCAACAAACCGATATTGGGATTGGGACGGAAATCCGCAGCGACCGTGGACGTATTCCGGCGATCGTGGTGATGCCGCAATGCCAGAAAAATCTCTGGTGGACCCAACCGCCCATGGATGATCTCGCGATCGCCGCGTTAGACGCTGCGAGCAAAGAATTCCACGGCGACGCCGAACGTACTTATCTAACCGGCCTCTCGATGGGAGGTTATGGGACCTGGCATCTGGCGGAAAAATATCCGCGCAGGTTTGCGGCACTGGTGGTGATTTGCGGGGGTATCCGTCCGCCCGCCGCCACATTGAAGGCTCATCCCGACCTGGCGAAATGGTTCCCGGTTGACGACCCCAAAAGCTATTCCGATGCGGCGGCAAAAATTGGCAGGATCCCCGTATGGATCTTTCACGGCGCGGATGATGACACTGTGCCGGTAACTGAGTCACGGCGGATGTACGCAGCATTGAAGGAGATCGGAGCCGAAGTCCACTACACCGAATATCCCGGCACCAAGCACGTTTCGTGGGACAAGGCTTACGACGACGAAAAATTGTTTCCTTGGTTGTTCTCGAAAACTCTGGACTCGAAGACCCTGGCCTCTAAATCAAAATAGAATAATAGAATACGTCGTCATTCTGAGGTCGCATCCCATGCGCCACCTCAGAATCTCAGCCCGGACACGACGCAGGCTCAATCCGGGTCACTGCAATTTTTCAATCTGAAGTTGCACCTGGTTACGAAACTCCAGCGGGTGCGCAACTTTGTGAAAAGGTTCGGAAGTTCCGCCTGTACCAATCACCACCACCGTTCCGTAGCCGAGCATCCTCCCGCCTGCGGTCTCGCTGACCTCGATACTCTCCACCTTGTTAAGCAGCATCTCGATGGTTTTGCGGCTGGCCAGCCCCGTCTTGATCACCACACGGCGATTGGTCACTGCCATTTCCGTGGCATTGCGACGCACCATGCCGGCCAGAATCACCACCATGCCGGAAATCAGCAACACCGCGGCCCCGCCCTCCATTAGGTGCAATTCTTTGCTGTCAATTCCGGTTCGGTTTTTCGCGTAGTACAGCAAAAGCGCTCCAGGCAGCGCGAGCAGCAGGCATCCAACCGCCAAGTGACCCAGCATTACGATCCAATGCAGCCGCGTCTCGTAAATGACCGTTTCGCCCGGAACCAAATTCGATTGTGCGTAGCTCATCTGCGCTTTGCCTCGAGTCATTCCTCGAATCGTTCAGCCCAACAATGGGATTAACAATCCTGCCTGACGCAGCGAGGCTATCACAGACATCGCAGATTTTCTTGCCGGGGATTATGTACCAACGTGACCGCGTGACTGTGGACGACGCATGACTACGTACGCCCGGCTATCCGCACTGACTGGAGAGAGCGGCTAACCCGTAATCAGGCCGCTTCGGACTCGGACTTTGCCGCGCGCGCCGACCTGCGAGGCTTGGTTGGCGCGTCAGAGGCCAGTTCGCGTTCGGCGCGAAGCCAATCATCAATTTGATTGCCCGGCGCGCCGCGCCGTTCAAGGTAAATTTCGTAAGCACGGGTCTGGATTTGTTGGAGCGTGGGACCAGTCTTGCTGCTGCGCGGTTTGCGTGTTGCGCGGGGAGCGACTTGCAGTGTTCTAGCCATTCGGTTTCCTTCTAACTCCTTTAAGGTTTCAGTGGAGAGCAGCGTTCGAAAGAGCTGCCCTCATTTCTATTGGACCGTTTGCGAAAGCCGTGAAGACGGTACTAGCAACTATTCTAAATTATAGAAATAAAATTTGCAGGCTGTGAAAAGCAAAATTTCGATAAATAGAATCGAAAGAAGCACCGGTCTCCTTTGTACGCAAGCGAGCCGCAGCGCACGCGTCAGATTACGCTTGGAACTACTAAAACTGAAAAATGTTATTCTGCTTGATCAACGCCGTGGAAATCTCCAGGAAATTTCGCCGGACCTCTTCCCGCGCGATGTCATCGCCGGGAAGGCTGAGCAGCGATGCCGCACCGTGCCCCAGGAGAAACATGGCATAGAAGCATCGCGAATAGTCTTCGGGATCGCCTCCGAAACGCTCGGCAAATTGGGTCATCAACCACAGCCGTCCGGGGCGCGGGAAGTCCGGGTGGAAGATGTCGCTCCAGGAGTGCACTAACAACTGATACTCGTGCGGGTGCTCGTCCGCGAACTCAAGGTAGCGGCGAGCAACATCCTCAAGCGACTTTGCGGCGAAAAGGTACTCGTTCAATTGCAGTCGCACGCGCTCGGCCAGAGCTTTCCGCAGCGCCTCTTTGTTTCGGAAGCGTTTGTAAACGGTGGGAGTCGTGGTGCCAGCTTCCCTAGCAACAGCGCGAAGTGTAAGGCCTGCCTCGCCGCACGTGCGCCACAATTTTTGCGCGTTCTTCAGGATTCGTTCCTCTAACAACTGATCTGCATGGGGCGGCATGGGGGTCCTTCTCCGGTTATGGCGTTCATTTTAGCTTTACAACGTATAACTAATATCACGAACCGGCTACGAAACCAAGCGGAGGCAAGCGGAAGCAAGCGGAAGATGAGCAAAGCGTCAATTGGGTCTGTCGCAGCTAGTATAGGGTCCAAAAGATCCCTTCGGTCCGCACTTATCAGTCCTCCGGAAGCTGTTTAAATATAAATTGACAACGTAAAGCTAACGTCGTATAAGTATTTAACGCAAATGCTAAGAGATGGCCTGCGTGCTGTCAAGAACAGGAGTGTAGGGTGTCTCACAAGTTGAAAGTAGTTCATTCCAGGCATAGGGGCCAATGGAGCTTTCAGAAAGAGCCGGAACAAAATCCTTCAGTCGAGAAAACCAGACTTTCGGGCGGTTTGGACCAACCCGCGATCGGCGGACCCTTCGATTTTCAGCACTGCGAGGAAAGCGATGTTCAGAAAGCAGTCGCCTGGTTCGCGGAGTATCTGCGCTCTGAGCGCGAAGAATATTACTCAATTGGCGAGCGGCTTCGCGGTGAGTCGCGCGAGTTGATGGATGGATATTTCGAACCGGCATTACTCGATCAGGTGCGCATACTGGAGTTGGTGGATGAGCGTGTAGCGAATCCCTGGTTCTATCCACAAGTACGCGAAAAAGGCTTCTGCCACTTGCCGGACATGACTCACAAGGCGGCGGTAACGTTTCTCGACGTCGTGGTATTCAACGAGAAAATCGGAAGCCGCGATCTTTTTCACGGGTTGGTCCACGCGGCCCAGATGAGAGTGCTGGGAATGACCGAATTTACACAGTTGTTCGTCAGAGGGTTTCTGCGGGCAAGAAGCTATTTTCTGGTGCCCATGAAGGCTCACGCATTCGCTCTGGATGCGAGATTCGCGGCGAATCCGGGTGTACGCTTTTCGGTGGAAGACGAAATTCACGCATGGTGGCAAGCGGGAAGATACTAGCCTGCATTACACAGCATCCAACCGATCAGAAGCAAAAGGCCCGTGCGGGGGGCGCAGCACTACACTGCGTCCCTGCTTGCCTAAAACGGTTAATCCCCAAAAACCTTATTACATGATCGCGTAGAGGTTTCCGTCGGCCGACCCAAACAGAATGGTGTCGCCCGAAACCGCGGGAGAAGAAAGAATCGCTCCCACTGTAAACATCTTTTGAATTCCGCTCACCACATCGTCGTAGAAAGAGTCTGCAAATGCGGCCTCGTAATTTGGCGCGCCCTTGGAATCCGTGAGGGATGGGCCGTTCTTTTTTGCCGCTTCGGTGGCAAAGGTCCAGGCAAGCTTTTGCGAAGCAAGGTCAACAGCCAATAATCGGCCCTGGTGCGAACCGAGGTACACCATGTTGCCGGCGATGCCGGGCGAGGAGAACATAGGCCAGTGATTGAAATCGATGCTAAAAAGCAGCGCGCCAGTTTTGCCATCCACTGCGTTCAACAAACCGGTGTCCGATGTGGCGAAATAAACTCTGTCGTCGCGCACCGCTGCCGAAGCAATCACCCAGGATCCTTTATTATTGTAGGCCCAGAGCTTTTGCCCGGACCTTGCATCGATTGCGTAAAAATTTGCGTCCCGGCATCCCAAATAAACGATGCCGTTAGCAACTGCCGGTGAAGCTTGAATTCCGGTTTGATTATAGGTTTCGTGGTCTTCACCGGTTTTGAAACGCCATTTCTCCTTTCCATTTGCGGCGTCCAACGCGTAAAGATACGTATCCCAACTGCCGATGAAAAGTGTGCCATCGGTAACCGCCGGAGAGGAATGTACGACGTCACCGGTTCTGAATTTCCATTGCAGCGTTCCGCTCCCGGCGTCCAGCGCGTACACGTTCGAATCACTCGATCCAAAATAAACCAGTCCTCCGGCGATAGCCGGCGACGACAAATAAAAATCAAACGGATCGGGCATAGTCTCGGCGGCCGGCTCCATTCCGTGCAGATGCTTCGCTGCAAACCGTCGCTCTCCCCCGGTCGCATATTTCCATTTAACCTTTCCGCTGGCTTCATCGACTGCATAGAAATTCCCGTCGTAGCTCAGGAAATACACCAGTCCGTTGGCAATCGCCGGACTGGACGGAATTCGCCCGCCAGTTTTGAACTTCCATTTTTCCGCTCCAGTGGCCAGATCCAGCGCGCGAAGGTAATGGTCGTTGCTTCCAAAAAACACCGTGCCATCTGCCACCACAGGTGAAGAGAGAATTTGTCCAGCAGTATGAAATTGCCATTTGAGTTTGTGAAACGACGCAATACCGGAGGAACCGTAATCACCGGTGTGTGCGGCGTCACTGCGGAAGGCCCCAGTTTGTTGCGCAAATACCGGCGGACACAGCAGCAGTAGTGAAACAGCAATCGACGGGCGCATTGGGTGGATCTCCGTTGAGGGGATAGACGCGGACGAGTGCCAACCGTTTCTAAATACTCTCTAAATTCTTGCCTTGAGAAATCGAAGTTTCAAAAACCGCGAACAACGCGAACCATTCAGCGCCGATCGCACAGCCGCGATTGCGCGTCTGCGATCCTTCCGCCTCGAAACCTGTGGCCGCGACCAGCGAACCATCGAGGATACGAGCGATATCTTGATGCAGGGCCAAAGCATCAACAATGGCCAATCCGGAGCGATGGTTTGAGCGCAATTGAGACATACCACGAGCACGGTCCGTCCGCGCGACCGCGATTTGCTTGGACCGGCGGGCAGCGTACTCATCTCAGTCTCGCCGAGAGCTGTGCGCCACTCGAGTCATCGCCATTGGGTATGAGCTTGCCATTTTTCTCCATAAGGCCGTAACGCAGGCGTGCCGCTTCAAATCCGGCGCGATTGAATGGACGGTGGCGCGGCGCGATCGAACGGAAGATGCGATCGAAAAGAAAAAATCCAATTCCAAAATTTGTGTCCATGCGGCCGTTGTCGTCCACCGCGTGGTGATGAATGTCATGCAGGCGGCGCGCCGCGCGAAACCAAAAACGCAAAACGGGAGTGCGCTCCATCCAGAAGTTCGACAGATGCATACGGTCGTGCAGATAACTGAACATGAAGAGCGGCCAGGCTATCAGCGTCACCAGCGCGATGGATTGGTAGAGCGCGGGAAGATGCGCGAGCCTCATCGCACCCCAAAGCGCGGCCAGGATTATCGCGGACGGGGCGATCCATTCCAGCCCAATGTTGCCGACGGAGAAGCGGTTGTCCGTAGCGTCGTGGTATTCATCCAGGCGCATCGGCTGGCCGGGGCCGTAAATCAGCAAGTGGTGAATCAGATGGCCGCGGCTCAGGAACGGGATTTTGTCGCTGTGCAGCAGGCGATGCAGCCAGTAACCGAAAAACTCGGCCAAAAGGCAAGCGCTCAAAAGCGTGAGCGGAATTCCAATCAGCGGCGAGATTTGGCTATGCGCTGCCATGGGACTTGAACTCCTCAGAAATTCCAGGGACTTACGGCCGGTGAGTCCAAGCTACGCGGAAAGAAAAACGACACTCAAGCGACAAGCAACGTCATGCGGCTCGTGACGCACGATGTCGCGAATAAACGTGTTGTATTTGCAAGAGCCTTACGGAGTGCAGGCGAACGGAATTAGGCGGAAGTGCATGAAAATAAGCTGGATGGTAGGAGAACTCAGCGTTTTGCTTCGTTCAAATGGATACGGGCCAGCAGCGCCTGGAACCTGGGATCGGAGCGGATCGGGTCCGCCATGGGGTCCACTGCCAGGTAAATCAGGCGGTCGTTGTGCTCGTCCACCGCGCGATTCATGTAAACGAACGTGTTGGCGTTGTCGCCCAGGCCCAGATAAATACCCGCCATATAAACGGATGGCACATAACGTTTGTGAGACATGGCTTGAATTTGGGCGAGGACGTCGAGCGCGCCCTGACGATCGCCGGAGACAGCGAGCGCATGTCCCAGGACACTCAGGAGAGCGGCATTGTCAGGAGCGAGACTGCTCGCCGCACGAAAGTGCTGCAGGGCTTCTCCGTACATTTTCTTTTCGCGGTACGCCGAAGCGAGCCAGAGTTCGGCGTACAGGAAATTGGGAGACTGTTCGATAGTGAGCTTGGCTTGTGCGATGGCCGAGTCAAAATCGTGGGCGTAGTAAAAGGTCTCGCCCCGGGCGGCCGTGAAGATTGGAGACACAGGATCGAGCTCGAGCGCCTTCAGGGTCTCCAACTGAGCTTCGGCGAGGCGATTCTGCGTCATCAGATACTGGGCGAGCCACTGATGAGCAGTCGGGTTGTTGGGTTCCAGAGAAATCGCTTGGCGGAATTCGCGTTCCGCGGTTGGGAAATCGAAATCAAAACTCATGGCGAGATTGCCAAGGACAAAATGGGCTTCCGCATTGGCAGGGTCCATCGCGAGGGCGCGCTGCGCTTCGGCTTTCGCCCTCGGGGCGGAAATCGATGGAGCCACCACGTCGTTGGGAGTTTCGCCCATCACTGCGTAGGAAGCGGCAAGCCCGGAGTGGGCGGGAACATACTGCGGCAATTTCCTAACCGCATCTTCAAACGCAGGAACGCTGCGCGAAAGATCGCGGACGGTCCAGAAGCGGCGGCCCCGTAGGTAGGAATTGTAACCTTCGGGATCAACCGTTGCCGCGGAATTTGCGGCCGTAGCCGGCGGAAGATTCAGCAATAGTTTTTGCGCCACGGCTTCGGCAACTTCATCCTGCACCTTTAGAATGTCAGCGAGGTTTTCTGTGTAGGAATCCGACCACAGCGGCGTTTGTTCTTTCGCGGAAATCAGCGAGACGTCAATGCGCACTTGATTGCTAGCGCGGCGCACGCTGCCTTCGAGAACGTAGTTCAGTTTGAGCAGCGGTTCGAGTTCAGCTATGGATTTCCCGCCAAGCTGTTTCGAGGAAGTTGGAGCGATGACGCCCAGATGCTTCGGATCGAGCCGCCCGAGGCGTGTGTTGAGCTCATTCGTCAGTCCTTCGGTGAATTCCGCTTGCCCCGGATCTCCCGCGATATTCTGAAACGGACGAACGAACAGACGAATTTTTGCGTCCGGCGGAGTGGCGCCACGCGGCAGAAATGACACGGACGGATACCAGCTGGTCGCGAGAACGCTAAAAACACCAACGACAACCAGCGACGCCAGCCCAACCAGCCATGCGGCCCTTCGTCTGTAGAAGGCCTTCTGCAATTGCACGCCACTGTTCAATTGCGTGCCACTGTCGGTCGCGCCATTAGGACTGGGCGCTGGAACCGGCAAACCGTTGGGCCGCAGAATTCCGGAAGATGACGGATCGTCAGACAGCTCTCCGTCTTTATCAGGACCCGGCTCTCGCTCGTGATACCACCTGTCAAGTTCAGAGGGGTAAGCGTAAACCGAACTTATCTTGCCCACTGGAAGACGATGGATCGGCAGACCGAGCTTGTCCTCCCAGCGCTGCACTGTGCGAATTTCGCGCCGCAGGTACGAAGCGATTTCGCCCCAAGACTCGAGCCTGCGCTCCTTACCGGGGCCGCCCGTTGTAGATTCTGGCATTGGCTGGGGTACCTGTACACAGAGTTGTAGGTGAGTATATAGCGCTCGCTTCCAGCGAAACAAGCGTTTCGTTTTTCAAGTGGCGTATGGATGACTGCTCAGGAAGAGCCGTTGCGCCGCAGCGTCAATCCCACGAACAGAGCGATCAGAGTTGCGCCGGCAAAGAGAAAAGTGAATGTGCCGGGTTCCGGCGTTGAGATGGGAGGAATAACTGGCGGGATCACAGGGGGCTTGCCAGGAGTATTCGGCGTGATGGGAGGCACACCCGGGGGAAGCAACGGAGGAAAGAGCGGCGGAGCCGGTGCTTCGGAGGCTGCGATCGGGCCCTGAGAGAGCGCTGGAAGTGCGTTTGCCGGCACACCTGGAAAGAAACCTTCACCGTCGCCGGGAAGGTATTCCGCCATGAGTGGCGGAATAAATTCCGGCGCGTTCAATTCTTCTTTGGTTGGTTCGCTGACCGCAACCGGTTTTGCGGCGACGGCCGACAAGCGATTTCCGCAGCGCACGCGAGCCAGATTTTCGCCGTCCGAGATCAAAGACTCGCCGGCAGGAATAAGCATGCGGTTCCTAGTCCAGTAAACCTGATTGTTGCGGCGATAAGAGACGTACATTTCCAGCGGCTTCTCCAGGCGAACAGTACGCGCCGCGGCGATGCGAAAATCCGAATAATGCTGGGCCACAACGGGATCGTGGGAGGCGGCAGACTGCAGTTCGCGGGCATCGCGAACGCCACCGGGCACAATTGAATACCGAAAAATTGGGCGTTGCATTTGCGAACTTCCCGATGACGATGGGGCGGAAAGGTCGAGCGTGTCCTGCATGTTCGCGGCCTGCGAGTACACTGGCAAGTGCGCCGGTTCGGGAGCGGTGTAGCGCAGAAGCTTAACCGTCAAAAATGTTACCAACAGGGTTGCCGGGATAAAGAGTAGAGCGGCTCTGGCAAATATCCGGGGTAGATGGGCGAAGCGGGATTTTGGTGCGACGACGGGCCTGGGCAAGGTAACGTACCTCACGGTACCCAGAGGCAATTCTGCTGCCGAACGGAAGCGCTTGAAGAGGAGAGAGAGAGCGAGTCTTCCGCGCCATAAACGAGCGAAAAGCAGGCGCTGCGGAAACATTTTGCGCATGTTAAGGTCTTTCATGTAGAAATACCAGGAAAATCTTGTAAAAAGTGGAAAACTATTTCCCGAATTCCATATTCGGATGTGTCCCCAATCGCTGACGAGTGTCACTTGTGAGACACAAGGGCTCGGTTTAGCGCCGTCACCGATTCTGTTTGTGAGGAATTCTACGCGCGAAGGAGGGCCCCCACCCCCCTTTTTACGTAAGTATGAGAGCTAAAGAACTTAGCCGGGCGCTTTCTGTAAGTATTCATTCTGATGGGCTTAGAGTGCCTTTGGAATGATGAACTTGTGGGAGATTGCGTAAGTATCGATTCTGCTCGACTTAGCTAAGTCAAGGGTACCGACTTTTGCGAGGGTAGGTATCGGGATTGAGCGTGGCGTGGGCCACACCGCGCACAGCCCCCTCGACGAAGCTCGGGATAAACCAAGAATGGCTGGGCCCCCAAGAGTTGAGGATGCCGCCGATCCTTCCCGGATGCTCGATTTTCAAAGTACTACCGCAGCGTGGATCATTTTCTTGGCGGGCTGCAAGTACAGCCCGAACCGTTTTTTTCGCGGGCTCCAAGTAGAGCCCGAACCCAGGCCGCGGCGGGGAGCGAACGGGCTGGCCGTTGCTCGATTCCCGAACGAACAGCCGGTTTTTAGGGAATATTCTGTTTATTGTCAAGACTATAAAATAATGGTTCGCACAGCACGATCAACGCTGCACAGCTGAAATTGAGCGCGGCGTACGGGGATTGCTTTAACGCAGAGGAATAGAACAGGCAAAGGAATAGAACAGGCAAAGGAAGAAGCGAGGATCAGGGCGGACGAAGGATAACGCCCCGACCGGTCGGGGTAAACGCCGACGCAAAGTACGCAGAGGCTCGCGGAGAAAGCTTGGACAGGACATAATGCGGTGCGCGATATGACGTAGTCTCAAATTGATTTTCTTTACGAGGTGAATTGGTGATGAGGATATGGGCGAAGCCAGCGTTGTTCGCAGTGTGTGGATTAATGTGTGTCTTGGTGGCTATAGGCGTGACGGCGGCGAGTGTGTTTGGGCAAGATGCGTCTGGACAGGGAAGGGCCTCCGAGACGTTTTCACGCGAGGAGGGCGAGCACGCGGTGAAGGCGGTGAAGTTTGGGAAGTTGTGGGACGGAAAAGGGAAGGTTTGGACTAACGCGATTGTGATTGTGGATGGGGAGCGAGTGCGGGAGGTGACTACGGATGCAAAGCGGATTCCGGCGCACGCGGAAGTGGTGGACTTGACGAAATATTATGGGCTGCCGGGACTGATTGATGTACACACGCACATGACGCTGTACACGGACGAGACGCCTGGTGTTCCGATGTTGAAGCAGATCGCGAACAATTCCGCGGCGGTGGAAGTGTTTCTGGCGCGCAAGGGTGCGATGCGAACTCTGGAAGCGGGCGTGA
>Ga0070697_100000662_pt1 | contig 25954 bp, 27 predicted proteins | sample KBSK1501metaG_FD_65475 | JGI IMG/M metagenome (GOLD analysis project Ga0070697, IMG submission 65475) | Corn, switchgrass and miscanthus rhizosphere microbial communities from Kellogg Biological Station, Michigan, USA - KBS K1-50-1 metaG | ecosystem: Host-associated > Plants > Roots >...
CGCTTCTCGGCCTCCTCCAGCATCTTCAGATATGCGTCCTGGTCCTCCTTCTTTGCCCAGGCCGTGCCGTAGATGCGCTGGAGCATCTCGTTCCTCGAGTCGCCGCGCCAGTAGGCGCCCGCCACGCGCATCAGCTTGAACACCTTCAGCTTGCCGGTCGAGGGCACGTGCGGCCCGCGGCACAGGTCGATGAAGTTACCCTGCTCGTAGAGCGAAATGGCCTCGCCCTCGGGAATCGAGGCGATGATCTCGGCCTTGTATTTTTCTCCCATCGAAGAAAACAGCGCCACCGCCGCGTCGCGCGGCATCACCTTGCGGGAAACGGGAAGGTCTTTCCTGGCGATTTCCGTCATGCGCTTCTCAATCGCCGCTAGATCTTCGGGCGCGAAAGGCCGCTTGTAGGAGAAATCGTAGTAGAAGCCGTTCTCGATCACCGGCCCGATGGTGACCTGCGCATCGGGAAACAGCTCCTTCACCGCGTGCGCCAGCAGGTGCGCGGTCGAATGCCGCAGGATCTCGACGCCCTCGGGGTCGCGCTCGGTGACGATGGCGACTTCGGCGTCCGCATCGATGCGCTGGCTCGCGTCGACCAGCTTGCCGTTCACCTTGCCGGCGAGCGCGGCGCGCGCCAGGCCGGGGCCGATCGAGGCTGCGATCTCGGCCACGGTAACGGGTCCTGGAAACGACTTCGACGAGCCGTCTGGGAGACGGATATTGGGCATCGCGCTGGAAGATGCATACTATCACGGTGAGTCTTGCTCTCAGCCTCGCGATCAACGGCTACGATCACGTGCGCGATCTGCGCCCGGCGGGCATCGAGCTCCTGGTTCTCGAGCTGCCGATCGAGGAGATCTTTTTCCGCTTCACGAAGTTTCGCGAGTGGGACGCCTCCGAGATGTCGTTCGGCAAGGCGGTCGCGGCTCTGTCCGAGGAGCGGCCCGACATCGTCGCCATCCCGGTGTTTCCGTCGCGGGTGTTCCGGCATTCCGCGATCTACCTGGGAAGGAATTCATCCATCAGGAAACCGAAGGACCTCGAAGGCAAGCGGATCGGAATTCCCGAATGGGCGCAGACCGCCGGGATCTACGCGCGCGGCATGCTGCAGCACGAATACGGCGTCGACCTCGCCGCCATCGACTGGCGCCAGGCCGGCGTGCGCGAACCCGGCCGCATCGAAAAAGTCGAGTTGAAGCTGCCCAGGGGAGTCAACATCGTCGCGATGCCCGAGCGCTCGCTCAGCGAGATGCTGGCAGCCGGCGATCTCGACGCGGCGATCTCGGCGCGCGACCCGGGTGGCGAGAGGCTGTTCGCAGATTATCAGCAGATCGAAGCGGATTATTTCCGCAGGACGCGCATCTATCCGATCATGCACGTGGTGGTGCTGCGCAAGCCCGTGTACGAGCGCGACCGCTGGATCGCCATGAACCTCCTCAAGGCCTTCGAGCAGGCGAAGCGCGGCAGCCTCGCGCGCATCGCGGAAATCGGCGTATCGCACGTTCCCGTGCCCTGGATCGCGGAGCAGGTCCGCCGCTGGCGGGTGCTCGCGGGCGAGGATTTCTGGCCTTACGGCGTCGAGCCGAACCGGCCGACGCTCGAAGCGTTCCTGCAATATGCCTTCGAGCAGGGCGTGGCGAAGAAGCGTCTCGCCCCCGAAGATCTGTTCGCGCAGGAAACGCTCGAAAGCTTCAAGATCTAGTCCACCTTGACGCCGAGGTCCTTGACCACCTTGGCGTATTTCTCGTAGTCGCGGCGGATCAGCGCCGCGAATTCCCCGGGCGGCAGCACGAGCGTGTCGAGCCCGCCTGCGTGATTGAACCGGTCCCTGAGATCAGGCGACTCGAGCGCCGTCCTCACTTCGCTTCGAAGCCTGGCTAAAACGGTTTCAGGCAAGGCTGCAGGCCCGAACAGGCCGAGCCAGATGCTGTTCTCGAATCCGGGGTAGAACTCGCTGATCGTCGGCAGCTCCGGATATTGCGCCGAGCGCTTGCTGCCGGACACCGCCAGCGCGCGCAGCCTGCCGGCCTTGATCTGCGCCGCGTTGGAGCTGCCCGCCCACATCGCCGCCACTTCGCCGGCGACGGCAGCGGTGGTCGCCGGCGCGCCGCCGCGATAGGGCACGTGCACCAGGTCGATGCCGGTCCGGGCTTTCAGCATTTCCATGGTGAGGTGGTGCTGGCTGCCGTTGCCGCCGGAAGCGTAGCTGAGCGGCGGATTGGCCTTGCGCGCGTACTCGATGAATTCGGGGAAGCTACTCACCGGCAACGATGGATTGATCGCCAGGACGAACTGGTTCGAGGCCACGCTCGACACCGGCGTCAGGTCGCGCAGCGTGTCGACGCTCATCGTCGAGTAAAGGTGCGGGTTGATCGCGATCTGGCTGTCGGCGACCAGCCCCAGCGTGTAGCCGTCGGGCGCCGCGCGCGCCACCAGCTCGGTGGCGATGTTGCCATTCGAGCCGACGCGGTTCTCGACCACCACCGGCTCGCCCATCTGCTCGGAGAGCTTCTGGCCGAGCACGCGCGCCGCGATGTCGGGCGCGCCGCCCGGCGGGATCGGCACGATCAAACGGATCGGACGCGATGGATACTGCGCAGCCGCACTGAATGCGACGAGAGAAACAACCAGTAAGAAGAGGATTCTGGAGAGCATGGAACTGGTAGGCGCGATTGGACTCGAACCAACGACCCCTACCATGTCAAGGTAGTGCTCTAACCAGCTGAGCTACGCGCCTGGGATACGCGAAACGGAAATGATTTTACCGTAAACTTTTGCCCCCCATGGATCTGATCCTGTGGCGTCATGCGGAAGCCGAAGAGGGCGAACCGGACCTCGAGCGGCGACTCACCTCGAAGGGTCGCAAGCAGGCGGCGCGCGTAGCAGCTTGGCTGCTGCAGCGCTTGCCGGCGCGATTCTCCGTGGCGGCGAGCCCGGCGCTGCGCGCGCAGCAGACCGCGCAGGCGCTCGATGTTCCCATCCGGACCGATAAGGCGCTCGCACCCGGCGCCGGCGCGGCGGCGATCGTCGAGGCCGCTGGCTGGCCGGACTACAAGGGCGCGGTAATCATCGTCGGCCACCAGCCGGACCTCGGCCGCGTCGCCGCGCACCTCGTCGCCGGCGTGCAAGCGCCCTGGTCGATCAAGAAAGGCGGCCTGTGGTGGCTGTCGAACCGCGTGCGCGGCGAAGAGGCCCAAGTCGTAGTGCGCGCCGTCGTGTCACCTGACCTGCTGTAATACGGAAACTTTCTTGTCGGACAGGCCGCTCACCGCGAGCTTCATGCCGATGGCTTTCCAGTAGTCGGCCTCCGACTCGAGCGCCGCCGCCGAAAGCGGATTCTCGTCGAGCCAGGACTGCGGCAGGTCGATGGCGAAGCCGCCCGCATCGGCCGCGACGCGCAGGAACGGCAGCTTCAAATCGGTGCGGCTGCGCAGGATCAGCGACGCCGTGCGCAGCGCGAACACCAGCTTCCAGTCCGCGCCCTCGAGACCTGCGTCCTGCACCTTGGAGAGCTTGCCGCGGTGCGCGAGCACGACGCGCGCGAGCCGCGCCTGCTCCATGCGCGAGAAGCCGGGCATGTCGGCATTCGACAGGACGTACGCCGAGTGCTTGTGATACTGGGCATGCTCGATCGACAGACCGATCTCGGCGAGCTTGGCTGCCCACTCCAGCACCAGGCGGTCGACGTCCTCTTCGCGCTCGGCGCCGGGCGCCAGCGCGTCGTAAATCTTCAGCGACAGGTTCCTGACCCTTTCGGCCTGCGCGGCGTCGATGTGATAGCGCCGCACGAACTGCGTCACCGTGGCTTCGCGCATGTCGCGGTGCTGCACGCGGCCGAGCAGGTCGTACAGCACGCCGTGACGCAGCGCGCCCTCCGACACCTTCATGGCCTCGATGCCGAGCTCGTCGAGCGCCGCGCTCATGATGGCAAGTCCGCCCGGCAGCACCGGCGCGCGGTTCGGCCGCAGCCCGGCGATGCGATCGGGATCGGCCTTCTCGTGCTTGATGAGCAGCGCGCGCAGGCGCTCGAGCCCTTCGCGCGTCAGCCCCTCGTCGGCGAGGCCGTTCTCGCGCAGGATGTTCTCCATCGAGCGCGCCGTGCCCGAGGAGCCGACCGCCTCATCCCAGCCGGCGGCGCGATAGGCGTGCACGATACCCGCCAGCTCCTGCCGCGCGGCAAGCTCGGCGGCCTTCATGCGCGGCTTGTCGATCTTGCCGTCGGCAAAGAATTTCAGGCTGTAGCTCAAGCACCCCATGTAGAGCGATTCGGTGAGCTGCGGCTCGAAGCCGGTACCGATGATGAACTCGGTCGAGCCGCCGCCGATGTCGATCACCAGGCGCCGCGTATGTTGCGGGCCGACGGCGGCAGGCAGCGAATGCGCCACGCCGAGATAGATCAGGCGCGCCTCCTCGCGGCCGGAGATCACCTCGATCGGGAAGCCGAGCACCTGCCTCGCTTCGCGCAGGAACTGCGGCGAGTTCTTCGCCACGCGCAGCGCGTTGGTGCCGACCGCCCGGACGGCCTGGCGCGAGAAGCCGCGCAGGCGCTCGGCGAACTTGGCAAGCGTCTCCAGCGCCTGCGCCTGCGTGCCGCGGTCGATGCGCTTGTCGGCGGTGAGCCCGGCGCCCAGGCGCAGCACCTCGCGCACCGCATCGAGCGGGTAGATCTGGCCGTCGACCACGCGTCCGATCTGCAGGTGAAAGCTGTTCGAGCCGAGGTCGACCGCCGCCAGAGTGTCGTGACGCGCCATGGCCCGGATACGGTAACACGGAACCGGTAAAATTAGAGCTTCCCCGTGAACCGCAGAGCGACGCTTCCGACGCAGTTTCTGAACCGCGAGCTCGGCATTCTCGCGCTCAACCGCCGCGTGCTGGCGATGGCGGCCGACGACGCGGTGCCGCTGCTCGAGCGGCTGCGCTTCATCACCATCGTTTCCTCCAACCTCGACGAGTTCTTCGAGATCCGCGTCGCCGGGCTGAAGGAAAGCATCAAGCTCGAGCTTCCCGAGCCGGGCCCGGACGCGCGCCCCGCCGCGGAGGTGTTCGACGCGGTGGGCCGCGAGGCGCATGCGCTCGTCGCCGCCAAGTACAGGCTGCTCAACGACATCGTGCTGCCGGCGCTCGCCCGCGAAGGCATCGTTTTCCCGCGCCGCGAGGAATGGAACCCGGCGCAGCGCCAGTGGATCCGCGAGTATTTCTTCCGCGAGCTCCTGCCGGTGCTCACGCCGATCGGCCTCGACCCGGCGCACCCGTTCCCGCGGGTGTTCAACAAGAGCCTCAACTTCGCCGTCGAGCTGGAAGGCCGCGACGCCTTCGGCCGCAGCTCGCGCGCCGCGATCGTGCAGGCGCCGCGCGCGCTGCCGCGCCTCATTCGCCTGCCGAAGGCGATCGCCGGCGCGCCCGACTCCTTCGTGTTCCTGTCGTCGATCCTGCACGCTCACGTGGGCGAGCTTTTCGCCGGCATGAACGTGCTCGGCTCCTATCAGTTCCGCGTCACGCGCAATTCGGATCTGTTCGTCGACGAGGAGGAGATCAAGAACCTGCACACCGCGGTGCAGGGCGAGCTGCTGCACCGGCACTTCGGCGACGCGGTGCGGCTCGAGGTCGCCGACAACTGCTCCGAGCGCATGACCGAGTTCCTGCTGCAGCAGTTCGGCCTGCAGCAGGCCGACCTGTACCGCGTCGAGGGGCCGGTGAACCTGTACCGGCTGCGCGAGGTCCCTGACCAGGTCGAGCGCCCGGACCTCAAGTACCCGCCGTTCCAGCCCGGCCTCGCGCCGGCGATCGATACCGACGACCTGTTCGGCGTGCTGAAAAAGCAGGACGTGCTGCTGCATCACCCGTTCCAGTCGTTCCTGCCGGTGATCGACTTCATCCGCGCCACCGCGAACGATCCGAGCGTGATCGCCATCAAGCAGACGGTGTATCGCACCGGCACCGACTCGGAGCTGATGGAGATCCTGGTCGACGCGGCGCGCAAGGGGAAGGAAGTGACCGTGGTGGTCGAGCTGATGGCGCGCTTCGACGAGGAAGCGAACCTCAACTGGGCGGCGCGGCTGGAGGAGGTCGGCGCGCACGTGGTGTACGGCGTGGTCGGCCACAAGACGCACGCCAAGATGGCGCTCGTCGTGCGGCGCGAGGACGACGCCGACGGCAAGCTGCTGCGGCGCTATGTCCACCTCTCGACCGGCAACTACCATCCCGCGACCGCGCGCCAGTACACCGACTTCGGCCTGATGACGGCCAACGAGGACTTGTGCGCCGACGTCAACGAGGTGTTCAAGCAGCTCACCGGCCTGGGGCGCGCGGGAAAGATGAGGCACGTCTGGCAGTCGCCGTTCACCCTGCACAAGAACATCATCGCCGCGATCCGCGGCGAGGCCAGGCTCGCCACCGAAGGCAAGCCGGCGCGCATCATCGCCAAGATGAACTCGCTGCTCGAGCCGCGCATCATCGAGGAGCTCTACGCGGCTTCCGCGGCGGGCGTGAAGATAGACCTGATCGTGCGCGGCGTGTGCGCGCTGAAGCCCGGCATCGCCGGCCTGTCGGAAAACATCCGCGTGCGCTCGATCGTCGGCCGCTTCCTCGAGCATTCGCGCGTGTTCTACTTCCAGAACGGCGGCAGCGACGAGGTGTATCTGGCGAGCGCCGACTGGATGGACCGCAACTTCTTCCGCCGCATCGAGCTTTGCTTCCCGGTGCTCGATCCGGCCCTCAAGCGCCGCGTGATCCGCGAGGGACTGCAGCCGTATCTCGACGACAACTGCCAGGCCTGGGCGATGGCGGCCGACGGCAGCTACGAGCAGCTCAAGCCGCGCCGCCGCCGCCGCTCGGCGCAGGAAGAGCTGCTGTTCACCCTCGCCACGCCGACCTGATGCTGCGGTCCATTTTCAACGCCGCGCGCAACTCGCTTGCCGGCGTGGCGGCAGCGGCGCGCCACGAGGGCTCGTTCCAGGTCGAGCTGGCGGGGTGCGTCGTGCTTCTGCCGCTGGGCCTGTGGCTGGGCGGCACCGGCGTCGAGCGCGCGCTGCTGGTCTCCAGCGTGCTCATCGTGCTTTGCGCCGAGCTGGTCAATACGGCCCTCGAGGCGGCCGTGGACCGCATCTCGCTGGAAATCCACCCGCTCGCCAGGCGCGCCAAGGACATCGGCAGCGCGGCGGTTCTGCTCGCGCTCGTCAACGCCGGCGTGGTCTGGCTGCTGGTGCTTTTTTCTTAGCCGCGGCTCGCCAGCCAGGCGAGCGCGCACGCGCCCGAGGCCATCGCCAGCGCGTAGATCAACGCCACCACCGCCTGCAGCGCCGGATGCGCGCGCTCGGGCAGCGGCAGGCGCACCGCGGCCGGCACGAGCGCAAGCGCCGCGGCGGCGTGCCAGGGCAGCTTCGCGAGAAGCAGGGCTGCCGAAGCGAGCAAGGACGCAATCAGCCCTGCGGCGAGAGTGAAAGACGTGCCCGCCGCGGCGCGGCTGCCGAAAATCATCGCCACCAGCAGGAAACCGCCGCAGGCGGCGCCCAGCGCCAGGCCATACATCCCGATCAGCGCCGAGGCGCTGAGGATCGCGCCGATGCCGGCGCCGAGGCCCAGCCCGACCCCGGCTGCGCCGGCACGAATCGGATGGGAATGCAGGTCGAGCATGAAGGCGACCGTGACGAGCACCAGCAAGCCGATCCCCACGCCGTGTCCGACCGCCTCCAGCGGCGGCCTGTGCATGAGCAGCGTGGAAAAAACCCACACCGAGGCGGCGCCTCCCAGCAGGCCCAGCATGATCCCGGCCATGCGGGCGGGCTTGAACGCCAGGTCGGCTACCCAGCCGAGCAGCCCTGCCCCCATGCCGACCAGCGCGAGCTTGCGCAAGGGAGTGAGCGGCTCGAACACGAAATTGCCGGTCAGGTAAAGCGCGGTGGCAAATCCGGCGGCCGCCGCGAGGCCCGCCAGACGCAGCGGCATGCCGATCGCAGCCACCAGCAGGCCAACAGCGAGCGGCGCAACGCCGGCCTGCACCGCCGGATGCGAGAGCCAGCCCTCCATCAGCCGCGCCCCACCCGGATCACGCCCTTCAGCGAGCGCACTACCGCGAAGGCGCGCTTGAGCTGCCCGACGTTCGCCACGTCGAAGGTGAAGCGCATGAAAGCGAGCTCGTCCCGGCTCTGCGTGCGCACCGCGGTGACGTTGATCCTCTCGCGCGCCAGCGCATCGCCGATGTCCCGCAACAGGCCGCGCCGGTCTGCCGCAGTGACGGTCATGTCTACGGCATAGCTGCCCCCGCCCTTGCCCCAATCGGCCTCGATCAGGCGCTCGGGCTGCCGCTCGGCAAGGCGCTTCAAGCTCGGGCAATCCTCGCGGTGCACCGACACGCCCCTGCCGCGCGTGACGAAGCCTCGGATCGGATCCGGCGGCACGGGCTTGCAGCAGCGCGCGAGCTGCGTGAGCAGCCGGTCCATCCCAACGATCAGCACCCCGGCCTGAGAGGTCCTGCTTTCGGTCCTCTTGACCGTTTCTTCTTTTGAAGGCGCCGGTTCGCCGCGCAATGCGGTCTGCAGCTGCCGCAGGTTGATCTCGTCGCGCGCGACGGCTGCGAACAGCTCATCGGGCTTGCCGAACCCCAGCCGCGAGGCGAGGCCCTCGAGGCTCGCCTGCGTCGCGCCCTCGCGCCGCAGCTCTTTCCCGACCGCGGCACGGCCTGCGGCGATGGTGTCGGCCATCGCCTTGGCATTGAACCATTGCCTGATTTTCTGGCGCGCGCGCGCGCTCCTGACGAAGCCCCGCTCGGCGCTGAGCCAGTCGCGCGACGGGCCGCCGGATTTCGCGGCGACGATCTCGACGCGCTGGCCGCTCGCCAGCGGCGTGTCGAGGGTCACTATGTGGCCGTCGACCCTGGCCCCGCGGCAGCGGTGACCGAGGTCGGTGTGCAGCGCGTAAGCGAAGTCGAGCGGCGTCGAGCCGGCCGGCAGGTCGACGACCTTGCCCTGAGGCGTGAGGACGTAAACCGTTTCGTCCAGCCGGGCCTGCTTGGTATTTTCCCTCCAGTCGGCGACCTCGTCGCGCCACGCCAGCAGCTCGCGCAGCCAGGCGATCTTCTGCTCGAACGCGCCTTCGCGCCGGGAAGGCTTGCCCGGCTCCTTGTAGCGCCAGTGCGCGGCGATGCCGAACTCCGCCTGTCGGTGCATCTCCTCGGTGCGGATCTGCACCTCGAGCGTTCTGCCGTCGGGGCCGACCACCGCGGTGTGCAGCGACTGGTAGAGGTTTCCCTTCGGCCGCGAGATGTAGTCGTCGAACTCCTTCGGGATCGGCTGCCACAGGTTGTGGACCACGCCGAGCGCGGTATAGCAGTCCTTCACCGACGGCACGATGATGCGCGCGGCGCGCACGTCGTACACCTGGGAGAAGTCGAGCGACTTGCTGCGCATCTTGTTCCAGATGGAGTAGATGTGCTTCGGCCGCCCGGTGATCTCGGCCTTGACGCCCACTGCCTCGAGCTCGCGCGCCAGCGTGGCGATGGTGCGGGCGATGTATTGCTGGCGCTCGACGCGCCGCTCGTCGAGCATCTGCGCGATGCGCTTGTAGACCTCGGGCTCGAGGTAGCGGAACGACAGGTCCTCGAGCTCCCACTTCAGCTGCCAGACGCCGAGGCGGTTGGCGAGCGGGGAATAAATATCCAGGGTTTCCCTTGAGTAGAGAATTTTCTCCGTGGAATCGTGTTTTGCAAACCAGCGCAATGTCTGCGTGCGGCTCGCCAGCCGGATCAGGACCACCCGCACGTCCTCGACCATGCCGAGGACCATCTTGCGCAGCACTTCGTTCTGCTCGTGCGGGTTGCCGCGCGTCGCAACGCGCAGCTGATAGAGCTTCTCGACGCCGGCGGCAAGGCCGGCGATCTCCTCGCCGAAGCGCTCGCGCAGGGCATCGACGCCGCCGAGGTGCTTGGGGGCGGCGAACAGGATGCCGGCAGCCCGCCCCGGCGCATCGAGGCCGATCGAGGCCAGGCTGGCCGCCAGGCCGAGCGCATGGCTCCAGGTCGGCTCGCCGGTCGAGAGCACCTGGCCGGCGTACATCGGCTCGGCGAACTCCAGCGCCCTGCCAAGCAGGGCCTGCTCGGCGGCCGCCAGGCCCTCGGCGAGCGGGCCGAGCGCCGCGGCGCTGTTTTGCGGATGCAGCTGGACGACGGTGACCATGCGCTATTTTACGAGGTGATTCATCGCCGGCGTTACGATTGCATCCCGCAAATGGGCTGGCTGACCGACTGGCGACGCAAGCGCGTGCTTTCCAGGCATCGCATCGACGATGCGCTTTGGAAGGCCGCAACCGGCGGCCTGACGTTCCTTCCTGCAGGCGAAAAACTGAAGAGCCTGGTATTGCTCTTTCTCGCCGAGAAGGAGTTCTCCGGCGCGCACGGCATGGAGGTTACCGACGCGATGCGCGTCTCGATCGCCGCGCAGGCCTGCCTGCCGATCCTCGAGCTGGGCCTGGACTGGTACTCCGGCTGGACCGGCATCGTCGTCTATCCAGGCGACTTCCGCGTGCGCCGCGCCGAGCTCGACGAGCACGGCGTGATGCACGAATGGGACGACGAGCTCGCCGGCGAGGCGATGCCGGGCGGACCGGTCGTTCTGTCATGGGACGCCGCCGCCAACGATCCGTACATCAACGTCGTGATCCACGAGTTCGCCCACAAGCTCGACATGCTGAACGGCGCAGCGAACGGCATGCCGCCGCTGCACGCCGGCATGGACCGGCGCGCCTGGAAAGCGGCTTTCGACGACGCCTACCAGGGCTTCTGCGACGCGGTCGAGCGCGGCCAGGACACCTGGCTCGATCCCTATGCCGCCGAGCACCCGGCGGAGTTCTTCGCGGTGATCAGCGAGGCGTTCTTCGAAGATCCGCGCGAGACGCAGCGCCGCTATCCGGCCGTCTACGACCAGCTCAGGCTGTTTTACCGGCAGGATCCTGCACGATGAGCGCGATCTCGTTTCCTCTTCACGAGATCATTTTGGGGTCTTGGCGACGATGTCGGCCTCGATCATTGCGCGCAGCTCGGGCGTCACCTTAGGCTGGCCGCCGAACCATTTGCGAAAGCCGAATCCCGCTTGCTGCAGCAGCATGCCTAGGCCATCCACCGTGCGGTGACCGCGCTTGCGCGCGGCGGCGAGCAATCCGGTCTCCAGCGGTACATACACCACGTCGTAGACGACTGCGCTCCGCTTGAGCGGGCCGAGGTCGATCTCGAGCGGCGGCTTGCCCGCGAGGCCGAGCGAGCTGCAGTTCACCAGCACATCCGTCTCGCGCAAGAGGCGCGGCACGGCGTCAAAGCCGTGCGCCTTGACCCCAAAGCGTGCTGCGAGGTCCTGCGCGCGCGAGACCGTTCGATTGACCACATGCACCTGGGCGCCGCGCTGCTTCAGCGCATACACCGCCGAGCGCCCGGCGCCGCCTGCGCCAAGCACGAGCGCGCGGCAGCCGGGCACGTCCCACCCCGGCGCCCGCTCGTCCAGATTAGCGATGAAGCCGTGGGTGTCCGAATTTCCGCCGAGCAGCTTGCCGTTCTCGAGCCAGAGCACGTTCACTGCACCGACGGCTTCGGCCGCTTGATCGCGACCGCTCACCAGGCGAAACGCCGCTTCCTTGTGCGGAACCGTGACATTCCCGCCCACGTAGCCATTGCTCCCCAGGCCACCGACGAAGGCGGGGAACTCCTCGGGGGTGAGATCCTTCAGCTCGTAGGCGCCGGGGATGCCGAGCGTCCTCAGCCAGTGGCCGTGGATCATCGGCGAGCGCGAATGCGCCACCGGGTGACCCATCACGCAGGCGCGTCGCAAGCCGGAGTTCACGCTACGATCACTTTTTCCCGAGCGGCGGCAGCGTCTCCACGACCACCTGCTTGCCGCCCTTGACCTCGACCAGGTAGCTCTCGCGGTCGATGTCGCCCTTGTCGTCGAAGCACACGTCCATCAGCAGCCCGGGGGTCTGCTTGGCGCTGAAGCACGAGTTCTTGATCGCCTGCGCGAAGCCCTTGCGGTCGAACTTGCCCATCTTCTCGGTCACCGCCTTGACCACGTACATGCCGGTGTAGCCCTTGATGCCGTTGTGGTCGGACTTGGACCTGAACTCCTTCTCGTACTTCTCGCCGAAAGCGCGGACCGCCGGGTTCGGCGCGTCGATGGTGAGCCCGACATGGCCGCGCACGCCGTTGGCGGCATCGCCGGCGAGCTCGATCACCTTCTGCCCCATGATGGTGGTCTCGCCGACGATCGGCTTGTCGTAGCCCTGCTTGCGCAGCTCGCGCAGCAGGCGCGCCGACTCTTCCTCGTTCAGGTACGCGAACAGCGCATCGGCATTGGCCTGCTTCGCGCGCAGCACCGGGCTGGAGAAGTCGACCTGTCCCGGGTCGGTCGAGATATCGGCGACGACCTTGATGCCGCGCGCGCCGAGCTCCTTGATGATGGCGTCGCGTCCGCCCTTGCCGAAGTCGTTGTTGACGAACATCACCACCACGCTTTTCGCCTTCATCCCGCCGGCCATGTATTGCGCGATCTTCGGCATGGCGGTCACCTGCGAGAACGAGGTGCGGTAGACGTAGGGGTTGCCCTGGGTGGTGACGTTGGTCGCCTCGCCGCCGGTGAAGTTCGGCACCTCGGCGCGGCGCGTCTCGGCCATGCTGACGATGATCGAGCCGGAGAACACCGGCCCCATCACCACATAGGAGTCGTTGTCGATCGCCTTGACGGTCAGCGCCTTGGCAATGGCGGGGTTGGACTGGGTGTCGTTGCTCTCGAGCTGCACCTTGCGGCCGAGGATGCCGCCCGCGGCGTTGATCTCCTTCACGGCGAGCTCGACGCCGTTCTTGAAGTTGGTGCCGGAGGTGGTGCCGGTCCCCGACAGCTCGACGACATTGGCGATCTTCACCGTTTGCTGGGCAAGCGCAGCCCGGCTTGCCAACAAGGCACCTGCAAGTAGAAACAAAAGGCGTTTCATCCACTCCTCCTGGTTGAACCTCCAAGAAACAATCGGTTTAAATCCGGATCCTTCAGCAGCTCGCTCGCCGGCCGGTCGAGGGCGAGCCGCCCCATCTCCAGCACCAGCGCGCGGTTGGCGTACTTTAGCGCGCTGCGCACGTTCTGCTCCACCATCAGTACCGTGGTGCCGGATTCGGTGAGCTGGCGCAGCAGCGCGAATACGTCCTGGCTGATCTTCGGCGACAGGCCGATCGACGGCTCGTCGATCAGGATGACGCGCGGGTGCAGGAGCAGCGCGCGGCCGACCTCGAGCTGTTTCTGCTCGCCGCCCGACAGCGTAGACGCCTGGTTGTGCAGGCGCGCGCGGATGCGGGGAAAGCGCTCGAGGACTTCCTCGATTCTCTCTTTCCGCAATTTCTTGCCTGGAAGGGTGATGCCGCCCAGTTCCAGGTTGTGCAGCACCGACAGTGAACCGAAGAGGTTGCGTCCCTGCGGCACGAAGGCGACGCCGTTATCGAGCATCTTGCGCGGCGGCGTCCCGGATATGTCCTTGCCATCCAGATTGATGGTTCCCGAGCGCGGCACCAGCAGGCCGAACAGGGTCTTCAGCGCGGTGGACTTGCCGGCGCCGTTGGGCCCGATCAGCAAAGTGATCTGCCTTTCCTTTGCTTCAAAGGACAATTCATTCAGGATCGTGAGCGTCGGCGAATACCCCGCGACGACCTTGTCGAACTCAATTGCCAAGGTAGGCCTCCAATACCGCGGGGTTCGACTGCACCTGGTCCGGCCTGCCCTCGGCAAGCACCTTGCCCTCGACCATGCAGATCACCCGCGGGCACAGGCGCATGACGAAGTCCATGTTGTGCTCGATGACGACGAAGCTGCCGCCCTGGCTCTGGTTCAATTGCGTCAGCAATTCCCTGAGCTGCTCGACCAGAGCGGGGTTCACGCCGGCGCAAGGCTCGTCGAGCAGCACCAGGCGCGGCCTGGGCATGAACGCCATGGCGATGTCGATCAGCTTCTGCTGGCCGTAGGACAGGCTGCCCGCCGGGAGGTGGGCGACGTGCTTCAGGCGGAACAGCTCGATCATCTCGTCGGCCTGGCGCCCGAGCCCCGCGTCGGGCGGCGCGAGCAGGCGGCCGGCAAGCGTGCCCCTGAACTCCTGCGCCGCGGCGATCAGGTTGTCGCGCAGGGACAGCTTGCCGAACACCTGCAGCGTCTGGAAGGTGCGGCCAACGCCGCGGCGCGACAGCTTGAGCGGCGACATCCCGGTGATGTCCTCGCCGCAGAACTCCATGTGGCCCGAGGTCGGCCGGATCTGCCCGAGGATGCTGTTGAAAAGCGTGGTCTTGCCGCTGCCGTTGGGACCGATCACGCCGACGATCTCCCCCCGGCCGACCGAGAAGCTCACGCCGTCCACCGCGCGGATGGCGCCGTAGTGCTTCACGCAGTTTTTGACCTCCAGAAAATTCATGTCCGCTTGAACCTGAATTTCTCCGGGATCGACAGCAGACCCCCCGGCAGCCAGATCATCAGCGCTACGACCGCCAGACCGAAGATGACCAGGTACCAGTCCTTCATGAAGCGCAGCCATTCGGGCAGCAGGATGACGAGAGCGGCGCCGAGCATCGGACCGAAGAATTTGCCGGAGCCGCCGACGATCACCATCAACAGCATCATCAGCGACGCGGTGACGTGGAACGGCGCCGGCTCGATGAACTGCACCAGCAGGGCGAAGTACGCCCCGGCGATGCCGGCAAAGGCCGCGCCGATGGCGAAGGCGAGCAGCGTGTAGGCCATGATGTTCACGCCGAGGCTTTCGGCGCGGATCGGGTTATCGCGCAGCGCGGCGAAGGCGCGGCCCCACGGCGAGCGGATCACCCACCAGAGGATCAGCGCCAGAAGAATCGTAGAAAGGTAAGTGAAGTAGAAAAACGGCCGCGAACCCTCGAGCGACAGCCCCGGCAGCCCGGGCCGCTGGATGCCGGGAATGCCGAAGGTGCCACCGGTGAGCCATTCTTCGTTGCGGATGAAGAGGTACACCAGCACGTTGAAGCCGAGCGTGGCGAAGGCGAGGTAATGGTGCTGCACGCGCAGCGCCGGGAAGCCGAGCGCGAGCCCGACGGCGAAGCACAGCAGCGCGGCGAGCGGCAGCACGAACCAGAACGCGAGGCCCAGCTTCATCAGGATCGCCGCGGTGTAGGCGCCGATGCCGAGGAACGCCGCGTGGCCTATCGACATCTGCCCGGCGTAGCCGACCGTCAGATTGAGCCCCATGCCCGCCATCACGTACACGCACCACAGCGTGAGGAGGTAAGTGCCGTAGTTCTTCAGTCCGAGCGGTGCGAGCGCAATGGCCACCAGCGGCAGGATCAGAGAAAGATGTCTTTTCAAACCTTTCTCTCCTCGACCTTGCCGAGCAGCCCTTCCGGCTTGAACAGGATCACCACCAGGAACAGCATCAGCGCCACGCCTTCCTTGTACGCGGGCGAAACGTAAGCGCCCATCAGGTTCTCCAAGACGCCGACCAGCACCCCGCCGAGCAGCGCGCCGCGGGTCTGGTTGAAGCCGCCGATGATCGCGGCGTAGAACGCCTTCAGCCCAATGGTGTCGCCCATGTCGAACTTGGCCAGGTAGGTTGGCGTCACCAGCAGCGCCGCCACCGCGGCGAGCAGCGCGTTGATCAGGAACACGTATAGCACCATGCGCCTGACGTTGATGCCGAGCACCGTCGCGGCCTCGGTGTTCTGCGCCACCGCCTGCATTGCGCGGCCGGTGATGGTCTTGTTCAGGAACGCCTGCAGGCCGAACACGATCGCCCCGGCGAGCGCGAGGGTGCCGATGTCATAGACGGAGATCCTCAGCGTCCCGATCGAGAACAGCGTGTCCGGGAACAGGTTCGGAAACGGCTGCGCTTCCGCGCTGTAGCTCGCCTTCACCAGGTTCTTCACGCCGATCGACAGGCCGAGCGTGGCGATCACCAGCGGAATGACGCCGTGTCGGATAAGCGGGTCGACCACCACTTTCTTGAAGCCGTAGCCCGTGATTGCCGCCGCGGCGAGGCAGGCGAGCGCGAAGGCGAGCCACAACGGCATACCAAAGGACAGGCCGAGCAGCGTGATGAACGCCGGGATCATCACGAACTCGCCCTGCGCGAAGTTGATGGTCCCGGAGGCTTGCCAGAGCAGCGTGAAGCCGAGGGCGGCAAGCGCATAGATCGCGCCCGTCGCCGCGCCAGAAATGACCAGCTGCAGAAAGTCGACCATTCTTCCTGTCAGACTACAGCGGCGAGAATGAAGTCGACTTCAGGATGCGGCACTCCTGGCTTTGATGCGCGCCGAGCTCGCGGCTCTTCTGCAGATAAGCCTGGAACGCGGGATCCGCCATCAGCGCATCGCGCTTCTTCTCGCGCTCGGCATGGCTCGCGTATTTCCAGACGTGCACGACCTGGTTCAACTGCCCGACCTCGGTCGTCGCATAGAACACCGGCTCGCCGCAGTGCTTCACCTGTGTCGCATGCCCATGCTCCTCGTAAAGCTTGAGCCAGGCCGCGAACTTGTTGTTGTGCAGCGTGTAGATGCGCAGATCGAAAATCACGCGTGCTCCCCCATGGTCAGTATAGCCTTCGTCGCTTCGAGCGCCCGGCTTGCGCGCGCCAGCGGCTCCATCTTCCTCGAGACTGGAACTTCGAGGCTGAGCGGAAGCCCGGCAGGGAGCGCCGCCAGCAGGCCGTGCAGGTCGAGGCCGCCTTCACCCGGAAACAGGCGATCGGAGCGCGCCTGGCGGATGATTTCCTGCATGTCCGCGGGGCGCTCGGGCCGCGCATCGCAGAGCTGCGCGTAGCGCAGCGAAGCGCCGTTCAAATCGGCGAAGCTGTTTTCGGTGCGAAAAAAATGGATCGCATCGACCAGCACGGCGGAATTCCCCGGCGCGGCATCGACGATCCGCCTGGCCTTCGCGACGGTCGAGACGTCGACCCAGGGCATCGGCTCCAGGTTGGCCGACAGTCCATAGCCGGCGGCGAGATCGCAAAGGCGCCCGAAGGTCTCGATCAACCGCGCTGCGTTGGAATCGGCGCCGTGCACGAGAAGCTCGGTCGCGCCAAGGCGCTGCGCCGTCGCCATCACCGCTTCAAACTCCTTGATGTCTGTCTGGGGCGTGAGGCGAAACACCTCGACGTCGAGGACGCCCACGCCGGTGTCGGCGAGCCGTCTCTCGACCTCGGCTGCGTCGAGCGTGTGGATGACGGGCTGGCCCGCCACCGGAATCAGCCTCAGGCCGACATGGCTGTAGCCGGCTTGTGCCGCAACGCTCACCTGCTCTTCATGCGGCAGCTCGAGAACCGTCAGCGCGGCGAGGCCGACCGCACGCTTCATCTGGCTTCCATCGACAGAAAGTGCCGCATCATCCGCTCGGCATCGGGCTCGATGCCGGTGAACAGGCGAAACGCGCCCACCGCCTGGAACACCGCCATGCCGCCGCCATCGACCGTGCGGCAACCTTTTGCGCGCGCCACTCGGAGGAGCTCTGTTTCCATGGGGAAGTAGACGATCTCCGCAACCCAGTGCCTGGCCTGCAGCAGCTTGCCGTCAAGCGGCATGCCCGGGAGCTTGGCCATGCCGGTCGGCGTGCAGTGGATCAGCCCGTCGGCCGCGGCCATCGCCGCGGCGAGGTCGCCGGGGGCCGATGCCCTGGGTCCGAGGTTCTTCGCCAGCTCGGTAGATCGCCGGTGATCGATGTCGAAGATCATGAGCTGCTTCGTTCCAAGCGTGAGCGCCGCGTGCGCGACCGCCGCCCCGGCGCCACCCGCGCCAAGCTGGACCACGCGCTCGAGCCTTGCGTCGGGCAGGCCGCGCCGGAAGCCCTCGGCGAAGCCCGACCAGTCGGTGTTGTGGCCGGTCAGCCTGCCGTCCCGGATCACCACCGTGTTCACCGCGTTGAGCGCCCGCGCGTCCGCGGACAGACCGTCGAGCAGCGGGATGACCGCCTGCTTGCACGGATAGGTGATATTGAGGCCGGCAAAGCCCATCTGCTTCGCGGCGTTCAGCAGCTCCGGCAGCGCCTCGACGCCCACACCGAGCTTGTCGAGATCGATGAGCTGGTAGACATAGCGCAGGCCCTGCTCGTCGGCTTCGCGCTCGTGCAGGGCCGGCGAGCGCGACAACTGGATGCCGGCGCCGATGAGCCCGCACACCACCGAAGTCATTTTTTCGACTGCCGGGCGGCCGCGACGGCTGCGCGCAGGCCGAGGAGGTAGCTATCTACCCCGAAGCCGCAAATCTGTCCTTTCACGATCGCGGCGAAGACCGATCGATGCCGGAACTCTTCCCTGGCGTGAATGTTCGACATATGCAGCTCGACCACCGGCACCGTGAGGATCGCGAGCGCGTCGCGGATGCCATAGCTGTAGTGGGTCCACGCGCCGGCATTGATGATCACGCCATCGACCTTTTCCGTGAGAGCACGGTGGATGCGCTCGCACATCTCGCGCTCGCCGTTGGTCTGGAAGCTCTCCACTTCGACGCCGAGCTCTTTCGCCAGCGACTGCAGCTTGGCGTCGATCTCGGCCAGCGTGATCGTGCCGTACTGCGCCGGGTCGCGCTTGCCGAACATGTTGTGGTTGATGCCGTGGAGCATGAGGATCTTCATGGGATGTCTACCGTCCTGAGGGATTTCGCTGCCTCGGCGCCAAATGCTAGCATCCAATCGTATGACGAGCCGAGAGCGCATGCCCGAGCCGTCCAATCCGCTGGGAATGGACGGCATCGAGTTCATCGAGTACGCCACCAGCCAGCCGCAGGCCTTCGGCGACCTGCTGCAGCGCATGGGCTTCGTGCCGCTCGCGCGCCACCGCTCGCGCGAGGTGATGCTCTACCGGCAGGGCCCGATGAACCTGATCGTCAACTCGCATGGCGCGACCAGCGCCATGCCGACGGTATCGGCGGTGGCTCTTCGCGTGCGCGACGCCGCCTTTGCGCACAAGCATTCGCTCGACCTTGGCGCCTGGGACATGCCGACGCGCGCCTCGGCGATGGAGCTCAACATCCCCGGCATCCACGGCGTCGGCGACAGCCTGATCTACTTCGTCGACCGCTACCGCGATTTCTCCATCTACGACGTCGATTTCATTCCCCTGCCGGGCGCCGAGCCGCGGCCGCCCGCGCTCGCGGGCCTGCATTACTTCGGCGTGGTGCAGGCCATCCTGGGCGAGCGCACGCGCGACTGGGTGGACTTCTACAGGCATCTGTTCGGCTTCACGGTGCTGCCGCGCGGCCAGTATTTCGGCGTGCTGCCGAAGGGCACGCTGCTGGAGAGCCCCTGCCACAAGTTCTATCTGCAGCTGATCGAGCCGCCGCCGGGCGCCGACGACATCCAGTGGGACGAAGGCCTGGTGCGGCTCGGCCTGGGCGCGGCGAACGTGCCGGCGGCGGTGCGCGCGCTGCAGGAGCGCGGCATCGTGTTCGTCGACCACGGCTCGGTGCAGCCGAGCGACAAGGGCGCGCTCACCCAGTTTTATCTGGGCGGCGTCACCTTCGAGCTGGTGGTAAGTCATTTATGAATCTTGATCATTTCGGCATGGATACGATCACGCTCGCGGGGCCGCTCGAGGCGAAGCTGCGCGCGGTGAAGGCGGCGGGATTCACGCAGATCATGCTGAACGCCACCGACATCGTCGGCCATCCCGACGGCGAAAGCGCCGCGATCGCCGCGGTGCGCGCGAGCGGGCTCAGGGTGACCGGATTCCAGGTGCTGCGCGACTTCGAAGGCCTTGCGGGCCACCTGCACGCCTACAAGGTCGATGTGGCGAAAGCGATGCTGGAGATGTGCCGCGCGCTGGGCTCCGGCATCCTGCTCGCCTGCTCTTCGACCTCGGCGCATGCGACCGGCGAAACGGATTCATTGAAGGCCGATCTGCAGAAGCTGGCGCTGCTGGCGGTCCCGCTCAACATTCGCATCGCGTACGAGGCGCTGTCCTGGGGACGCTACGTGAACGAGTTCCCGCAGTCCTGGGACCTGGTGCAGGAAGCCGACCGCGCGAATCTCGGCGTATGCCTGGACTCGTACCATATCCTCGCCAACCGCACCGACCTCGGGCTCCTGCCGGACATCGACCCGCGGAAAGTCTTCCTGGTTCAGCTGTCGGATTTCATGTGGCAGGAGCTGCGCTCGCCGGAGGACCGCATCGATACCGCGCGGCACTTCCGGGTCTTCCCCGGCGAGGGCGTGCACAACCAGCAGGTGGCCGAGCTGGTGCGGCAGGTCGACAACCTGGGTTACCGGGGCGATTACAGCTTCGAGGTCTTCAACGACGATTACCGGCAGCTCCCGCTGCCGATGGTGTGCGAGCGCGCCAAGCGCTCGGTGAAATGGGTGAGCGATCTCGTGTCGCGACGCAGCCTGCCGCTGCGCCGCACCAGTACTTCACGCGGATGAATGCTCCCGCAATCTACGACCAGCTGAGCGCCGGCCGCAGCCGCTTCGTCCGCGTCGAGCGCCTGTGCGAGGAGGCGGCCGACGCCTTTCCGGGCCTGGTCCCCTCCCGCGGCGAGCTGCAGGCCGAGGGACGGCTTGCGCAGCGCGACAAGAAAGGGCTGGAGAAGGCGCAAGGGCTGTTCCTTTCCCAGGTGCTCGCCGATCCCGCCTGCGGCACGCACCTTTGCCACGCGATGCTTCTGCCGCGCGAAGAGTCGCGATCGCGCCTTGCGGATTTCGAAAAAACGGGGAAAGCAGATTTCGTCGGCGCGCAGTTGCGGCGCGAAGGCAACGCCTCGGTGCTCACCATGCGCAACCCGCGCTTTCTCAACGCCGAGGACGAATCGACGCTCGACGGCATGGAGACCGCGGTCGACCTGGCGCTGCTCGACCCGAAGACCGAAGTCTGCGTGCTGCGCGGCGGACCCGTCGAGCACCCGAAATACGCCGGGCGGCGCCTGTTCGGCGCCGGCATCAACCTCACGCATCTCTATCAGGGAAAGATCCGCTTTCTGTGGTACCTGATCCGCGACCTCGGCTACGTCAACAAGATCTACCGCGGGCTCGCCGCGCCCGACTGCTCGCCCGAAGAAAAGACCACCGAAAAGCTCTGGATCGCGGCGGTCGAGGGATTCGCGATCGGCGGTCACTGCCAGGTGCTGCTGACGATGGACTACACGCTCGCCGCGCACGATGCCTACCTCACCCTGCCGGCGCGCAAGGAAGGCATCATTCCGGGCGCCGCCAACCTGCGCCTGCCGCGCTTCGTCGGCGACCGCATCGCGCGCCAGGCGATCTTCGCCGAGCGGCGCATCGACTGCGCCAGTGCCGAAGGCCGCATGATTTGCGACGAAATCGTCCCTGCACAAGGCATGGATGAGGCAATTTCGAAAATCGTGGACAAGCTCACCGGCTCCGGCGTAGTCAGCGCCGCCGGCAACCGGCGCGCCTTCCGCGCCGGCGAGGAGCCGCTCGATCTGTTTCGCCGCTACATGGCGGTGTACGCCCGCGAGCAGGCCGCCTGCCATTTCAGCCCCGCGCTGATCGCCAACCTGGAGCGAAACTGGGATGCCGCGAGCCGCCGCGGCTGACGCCTGCCTCATCGTCGTCGACGTCCAGAACGACTTCATGCCCGGCGGCGCGCTCGCCGTGGCGAGGGGCGACGAGGTGGTGCCGGTCATCAACCGGCTTGCGGCGCGCTTCGAAAACGTGGTGCTCACGCAGGACTGGCATCCGCGCGGCCATGCCTCGTTCGCCTCGTCGCATCCCGGCACGAAGCCTTTTGAAGTCATTCAATTGCATTACGGGAAACAAGTTCTATGGCCGGACCACTGCGTGCAGGGAACCGCCGGCGCCGCCATCCATTCCCGGCTGGACATTCAGAAAGCCCAATTGGTGATCCGCAAGGGGCACCATCGCGACATCGACAGCTACTCCGCCTTCCTCGAGGCCGACCGCAAGACCGTCACCGGTCTCAAGGGGTATCTGAAGGAGAGAAAAATAAGGCGGCTTTTCGTGTCCGGGCTTGCCACCGACTTCTGCGTCGCCTGGACCGCGCTCGACGCGCGCAGCGCAGGATTCGAGACCACGCTCATCGAGGACGCCTGCCGCGCCATCGACCTCGAGGGCTCGCTCGGGCGCGCCTGGAGCGATATGACGAAGGCCGGCGTGCGGCGCGTGCAGTCAGCGGCGCTCTAAGCTCCGGCTGTACAGCGACATCGCGAAGCAGAACGCGAAGTAGACCAGCGCCGCGAACAGATAGGCCTCGACACCGCGTCCGCTCCACGCCGGATCCTGCAGCGACACCTTGATCGTCTGCAGCAGGTCGAACAGGCCGATGATGACGACGAGCGAGGTGTCCTTGAAGAAGCCGATGATGGTGTTGACCAGCGGCGGCACCGCGATGCGCAGCGCCTGCGGCAGGATCACCGTCGCGGTCCTTTGCCAGTAAGTGAGCCCGAGCGCGTCGGCGGCCTCATACTGCTCTTTCGGAATCGCCTGCAATCCGCCGCGCACCACCTCCGCCAGGTAGGCGGCGGCGAAAAGGATCAGCGCGAGCTGCGCGCGCAGCAGCTTGTCGATCGACACGCCGGCGGGCAGGAACAGCGGCAGCATGACCGAGGCCATGAACAGGATCGAGATCAGCGGCACGCCGCGCACGAACTCGATGAAGCCGACGCACAGCGCCTGGATCACCGGCAGGTCCGAGCGCCGGCCGAGCGCGAGCAGGATCGACAGCGGAAAGGCGAGCGCGATGCCGAAGGTGCTCAGCAGCAGGGTGAGGATCAGCCCGCCCCAGCGCTCGTTCTCGACATAAGGCAGCCCTAGAACACCGCCCCACATCAGGATGCCGATGACAGAAAGCCCGGCGAGCCACAACAGCACGAGCCACCAGCGCCAAAACAGTCTTATCGCACTGACTGCCCACATCGAGATCAAAATCACGCAGGCGAGCGCGGGGCGCCAGTGCTGCTCGTAGGGATAGGTGCCGAAGAGGATGAAGCGGTGCTTCTCGGCGATGAAGCCCCAGCAGGCGCCCTGGGCGGCGCGGCAGGCGCTCGAATCAGGCTGCCACACCGCGTGGAGCAACGCCCAGTCGATGAACTTCCATGCCAGAAAGGCAATGACCAGCCCGATAACGGCGGACAGAAGCCTGTTCATTTGAGGCGCGCGTTGTACCAGTTCATGAACACCGAGATCGACAGGCTGATCGTCAGGTAGACCGCCATGATGACGGCGATGCCCTCGATCGCCTGCCCGGTCTGGTTGATGATGGTGTTGGCGATCGACACCAGGTCCGGGTAGCCGATCGCCACCGCGAGCGAGCTGTTCTTGGTGAGATTGAGATACTGGCTGGTGAGCGGCGGCACGATGACGCGCAGCGCCTGCGGCAGCACCACGTGGCGCATCGCGAGCGCGCGCGTGAGGCCAAGCGCATGGGCGGCCTCGAACTGCCCGCGGCTGACGGAAACAACGCCGGCGCGCACGATCTCGGCGATAAACGCGGCGGTGTAAGTCACCAGGCCGACGAGCAGCGCCGCGAACTCCGGCGTGATCGCCAGCCCGCCGCTGAAGTTGAAGCCCTCGAGGACCGGCGCGCTGCCCGGCAGCGGGAAGAAGATCCCCCGATTGGAAAGGAATACGCCGGGCAGCGGCTGCAGCGCCCCCGGCGGCGGCGGGAGCGTTTCGGTGATCAGGGCGTACCAGAAGAACAGCTGCACGAGCAGCGGCACGTTGCGCAGGAACTCGACGTATGCGCGGCTGACGGCTTTCAGCAATCGATTTGCCGAGACGAGAAAAAGGCCGATCGCGGCGCCGAGCAGCGTCGCGAGCACGATGCCGGCGAGCGACACCTTGAAGGTGTTCGCCAGCCCGACCACGAGCGCCTCGAGGTAGCTGTCCGCGGCGCTGTAGCGCTGGAACGGCGCCTCGCCGATCTCGAAGCCCGCTTCGCGCCACAGAAATGCGAAACCGCTTGCGATCCGCCGCGCTTCGAGGTTGGCAAGCGTGTTAGAAATCAGGTACCAGGCGACGCCGAGCACCGCCGCGAGCGCAGCCGCCTGATACGCTATCCGTTTCGCCCTTCCATGATCGAGCGCCATGACCGCCCGTAAGCTTACCCGCCAGGACCTGCGCGACGCCGCCGAGAAATTCAAGAACTGGGGGCGCTGGGGGCCGGCGGACGAGATCGGCACGCTCAACTACACGCAGGCCGAGGACATCGTCGCCGCGGCGCGCCTGGTGCGCAAGGGCAAGGTCATCTCGCTCGCGCTCAACTTCGACCAGAACGGGCCGCAGGGGGCGAAGAGCAGGTACCCGTCGCTCGGCCGCATCAACCCGGTGCACACGATGCTGCGGACCGGCACCGACGCCTACTCCGGCGTGCTCGACCATCGCGGCATCCGCGCCGCCGACGACATGGTGGTGATGCCGCTGCAATGCGGCACGCAGTGGGACGGCCTCGGCCACGTCTTCTACGAGAACTCCATGTGGAACGGCTACGACTGCCGCGAGGTGACTTCCCTCGGCGCGCAGAAATGCGGCATCGAGAAGACCAAGAGCCGGATGGTCGGGCGCGGGGTGTTCCTCGACGTGCCCAGGGCGCTCGGCATGGAGGTCCTGCCCGATGGGCATGGGATCACGAATGCGGAATTGGATAAAGCCGCAGAATTTCATCATGTCGAAGTACGCCGCGGCGACTATGTGATCGTGCGCACCGGGCAGATGGAGGCGAAGCTCGCCGCCGGCAGCTGGGACGGCTATCCGGGCGGCGACGCGCCGGGGTTTTCGTTCGAGACGCTCGACTGGATCCACCGCCGGCAGATTGCCGCGATCGCAGCCGACACCTGGGGCTGCGAGGTGCGGCCGAACGAGACCGAAGCGGGCATCAACCAGCCCTGGCACTGGATCACGATCCCGATCATGGGCCTGACGATGGGCGAGATCTTCTACCTCGCCGAGCTCGCCAGGGACTGCGCGGCGGACGGCGTCTACGAGTTCCTGTTCGTCGCGCCGGCGATCCCCATCACCGGCGCCGTGGGCTCGCCGACCAATCCGCTGGCGATCAAATGATGAAAAGCCTTTTGAAATTCCTGCTGCTGCTCGCTGCGGGGACGGCGTTCGCCCAGCCCTATCCGTCCAGACCGATCCGGGTCATCGTTCCGTTCTCGCCCGGCGGACCGGTGGATGTCGTCATGCGGTTGCTGTCCCCCAGGATGACCGAGATGCTCGGCCAGCCGCTGGTGATCGAGAACAAGACCGGCGCGGGCGGCAACCTTGGTGTGCAGCAAGCCGCGCGCGCCCCGGCCGACGGATACACCGTGCTCGCGACTTCCTCTTCCTTTGCCGTCAATCCCGCGCTCACGCCCGATGCCGGCTACAACCCGGAAAGGGATTTCATCGCCGTCGCGGTCGTCGCGTCGCAGCCGAACTTCATCGTCGTCAATGCCTCGTTCCCGGCGCAGACGCTCGCCGAGCTGCTGCAGATGGCGCGCACGCAGAAGCTCGCCTTCGCCTCGCCCTCGAGCGGCACCACGCCGCATCTCACCGCGGAAAACCTTTTCAAGGTGCGCGCCAAGGTGGACATCACGCACGTGCCGTTTCGCGGCGCGGGCCCGGCGGTGGCCGCGGTGCTGGGCGGCGAGCCGCCGATCGGCTCGATGGCGGGCACCGCGCCGATGCCGCACCTCAGGTCCGGCAAGCTGCGCGCGCTCGCGGTGTCGTCGAGCAAGCGGCTCGCCTCGCTCCCCGACGTGCCGACGCTGAACGAGCTCGGCTATCCGGACATGGAGGACTACACCTGGGTCGGACTGTTCCTGCCCGCCGGGACACCCGCCGCGATCGCGCAGAAGCTGAACGAGACGGTGATGCGGACGGTGCAGGGCGCCGACATCCGCGAGCGGCTCGACGGGCTCACCTTCGAGCCGACGGCGGCGCCGCTGCGCGAGACGGCCGACTACGTGAGGAGCGAGCTGGTGAAGTGGGCCAAGGTCGTGCGCGATACCGGCGCGAAGGCCGAATGAGCCTGGGCGTCACCACGG
>Ga0070697_100000665_pt1 | contig 25889 bp, 24 predicted proteins | sample KBSK1501metaG_FD_65475 | JGI IMG/M metagenome (GOLD analysis project Ga0070697, IMG submission 65475) | Corn, switchgrass and miscanthus rhizosphere microbial communities from Kellogg Biological Station, Michigan, USA - KBS K1-50-1 metaG | ecosystem: Host-associated > Plants > Roots >...
TGCGAGCGGTCAGGTCCACAGTTGAAAAGGCTTTCGGACTGAAGAGTAAGAGCGAGATCGAAGACAGCATCAAGAAGACACTTGCCGAGGCCAAGGCGTCTACTTTCATGAGCAGACTGCAGACGAACGCGGCAATTGTTTTCACAGGCTGGCCGATGATTCCGAGGTGAGTGCCGTTGTCCTCACCGATGCACAACACCATGCGTCGGCATGCGTACATTAAGCCCAAGAAAAGCTTTTCTAACGCCGGTGATTCATGGGCAATGAGCCAATGTTTTTCAGGGATTTAAAGAAGCAGATTTTCCTGATGTTTTCTAACATTCCAACAAACTGGCCAACTTGGTGTGTTTATTCGTCCGAATCGCCTTTGCTCGCGCAGAGTGCCACTGGGCACCGCCACCTAGTTGCACGGAAGAACCGCGAATCAATGGCAAGTTGGCACCGATTCTGCGTGGCGATCCATGAACCTCCGACCGAGCCCAGCCTGGGGAAGAGGCAGGGTAATCCCTGTTCCTCCCTTGCTTCTTCCCTGATCGATTTTTAAGGCGCTTCGGTGGATCTGCTGCATGACGCTAGTGATAGAGAGAATTCTTCTTAAGCTTGATAAGATTCCGAGAGATTTTCCCTGTATTTTTCGTTGTTAGCAGGGAATTCGCAGAGAACGGTTAGCTCAAGACTGCACGCTCCGCCAGTTCACTCAAAGCTCCGCGATTAATTACTACTGCACGGAGCCTCCAGGTTTGAGACTGCCGGTAGCAAGTGGAAAACTCTGTCAGACTTAACCTTTGTTACTGATTTATAGCAAATAGTCTGGAACGCCGGAATCAGGGGTCACGCTGTTTCAGTTCTCGTAAACAACAAAGCAGAGCCGATATCGTCCCGCAAGTGCGCCGCAATCTCGCCACCTTTATTAGTAAGCATGGTGGGCGCGAAGTAGTGGGCATAACGTGGATTGATTCGAAGTGCGGGCTGGTACACTTTATCCAGTCGCTCAGAGCTACTGATATGGGTTCTCTTGTGCCTACGTCCGATCCACCCAGGCGCTGTGAGCATTTCGTGGGCAAACAACAGGCCGGAATTCATTAAGGACAGCCGCATTTGCGGGGCTGTTAATACCGTTCTATAGCGCCGATAAAAATTGAACGAATGGCTCAATATCCGTTTGCGATAACCATTCATAGTCTGAGTTGCCGCGATAAAGGGTTGTACTCGAGCAATGCTCTCAAGCGGCTTTAGCGATAGTATGGTGCCATTGAGGTCGCGGACCCTGGTGTTCGGAAGCAGGCGCCGCTTTTCTACGCACTCCTGAAAAAATGGCGTCCCGGGAAAAGGGATCGGCAAAGACAGAAAGCTGGGCAGAGAGATTTCGGGCGCCCGCATCACAAAGTTCAATTCGCGTTCGAGTTCGTCCACCGTTCGAGATGTCACATCCAGAATCATTCCGTACAGGAAGACGATTCCCGCATTTAGACACTTGGCGATCATATCGACCTGCGGCAGACGATTGTTTTGCGCTTTGTTCATCGACCGCAGCCACGCAGTGTCGAATGATTCAACTCCGCTGAAGAGTGCGATGCACCCGGCTTCCCGGGCAGCTTTAAGGTTGGCATCGTCATAAAAGAAATCATTCGTGACCAGCGCGGCCCATCCGGCAAAGAGCTTGTCTTCATACATCTGCTTTAGCAGATGTATGCGCTCATGAAAGTACTTTTTGTCATTGCCATAGAAATTGTTGTCGATAAACAGAAAGAAATCCCTATCCACTGCCAGGATTTGTTTGCGCGTATATTCCAGACTGTATTTCCCATAGCCCCTGAGCTCAGAGCTCAACGTGCAAAACGAGCACCGGAAATTGCAGTTTCGGCTGGATTCGATATGGCCCAGACTGCGAATCCAATAGGCGAGATCAAAGCGGGGGTTCATCTCTTCGGCAGCAGCATCGTCACCAAGCACCTCCCGCGCTACACTGGAGAGTTCCTCAATATCTCCCAGACAACAGTAGTCAAAGAAATTCCTTGCATACCGCGGAAACGAACGTATTGCGGGTCCGCCCGCCACCACGATCACTTGTGCATTCAGAGTCCGGGCATAGGCAGTAATGTGCAGCATGCGGTCAAATCCGGAAGTGAGCCCTGTAAGCACCAGGATGTCGGGCCATGACAACAGTTGTGAATCTTCGAGCGCACCCCCGCTGACTTCGTCATAAAGGCGCACGTCACAGAAATTGCGATCGAAAGCGCCGGCCAGGTATACCGGACCCATCGCCATGGGAAGCTTTCGTGTCCGGGGAATGTTTTCCCGGAGATCGTCAAAGTAACAATTGACGATCAATATGCGAGGTTTACGACTTCGCATGTATGTATTTCGAACGGACAATACTGCCTCTTTGGAATGTCAACGTAAACAGCGACTAACTTTACGCTGCGACCCTCTGGGTGGCAATGCGCAAGAGTCTTTCGTGATTAGCGTGTTGTTGCAGACCAATCAGCTTGCCGGCTGCATATTCAACTGTACAGCTATCAATTGCGAACAACGCCCCGGCGTTGACCCGCCTGTTGCCTCGGCTTAAGATTGCCCCCTGGCGAGCTGCTCATGATTGGCCAAACACTCTCGCATTATCGGGTTTTGGACGCAGTCGGTGCTGGTGGCATGGGCATTGTCTACCGCGCTCTGGACGAGCGCCTCGACCGAACTGTCGCTCTCAAAATGCTCTCCGAACCTCTCGTGCTGGATCGGACAGCGGTGGAGCGATTAATCCGCGAAGCTCGGGCCGTGTCTGCGCTCAATCACCCCAACATTGTTACCGTCCACGAGATTGTGGAAACCGAATCCAGCTGTTTCATCGTCATGGAATTTGTTCAGGGACGAACCTTGAGGACGATAGCCGCTGAGCCGCCATCTTCCGAGCTGGTTGTAAAACTGGGCGGGCAGATAGCAACCGCTCTCGCCGTTGCTCACGCCGTCGGAATTATTCACCGCGACATCAAACCAGAAAATATTATGGTGCGAGCCGATGGTTATGTGAAAGTGCTCGATTTCGGCCTGGCTCGCCTTATTCCAATCAAGAGCACACAGTTGACCGCCGACACCATAAGTGTTTCCGGAGCGCTGATCGGCACTGCACGCTACATGTCTCCCGAACAAATGCGTGGAGAAACAGTTGGCTGTGCTAGTGACGTGTTTTCGCTGGGGCTTGTCTTATATGAGTTGGCGACCGGCAGGCATCCTTTTGTAGCTGACACGGGAATCGGGGTACTGCATGCAATCTTGTCAGAGCCGCTGCTGCGTCCCTCGCGCCTGAACCCGGAAATACCAGCGGCTCTCGAGGGTCTTATCACTCAAATGCTCGAAAAAGACTTTCGCCTTCGTCCCACCGCTGCCGAGGTTGAGGCTAAGCTGGCTGCACTTGAAAGCAACAGTCTTGACGTCGGAGTCCGTCCGGTCCAGGTGAGACTTGAGGCTCAGGGCTTAATCGTGGGTCGGGAGAAGGAGCGGGCACAGCTTTCAGCTGCTTTCGAATCAGCGGAAAGCGGTCGTGGTCTGCTCCTCTGCGTAGCGGGCGAAGCGGGGATGGGTAAAACTACTATCGTCGAAGATTTCCTCGGCGAGCTCAGTTCCCGGGATCACCCCTGCACGATCGCCCGTGGGGGTTGTTCTGAGCGATTGGCCGGCACCGAAGCTTATTTGCCGATATTGGAAGCACTTGAAAGTCTGCTCCGTGGCGAATTTGCCCGTTTGGTGAAATTAATGGCGCCGAGCTGGTATATGCAGCTTTCCTCTGCGCTCACTGGCGATCCTGCGATCTCAGAATTCGCGGATTGGAAAGGCACGTCACAAGAGAGGATGAAGCGAGAGCTCAGCGCATTGCTTCAGGAAGTGTGTCGCATCCGGCCATTGGTTTTATTCTTTGACGACTTGCATTGGGCAGATGTCTCGACCATCGATCTGTTGGCCTATATCGCAGCTAAATTGGGATCGATGCGCTTGCTGGTCATGGTCACTTTCCGCTCCTCTGAAATGTTGCTTGCGAAACACCCGTTTTTGCGAATCAAACCCGACTTACAGGCCCGCGGTGTGTGCCGTGAGATATCCCTGGAGTTTCTGCGCGGCGGCGATATTAAGAAGTATCTCGCCCTGGAATTTCCGCGGCACCGCTTCCCACAGGATTTCTTGGCGCTCCTCCAGAGCAAGACGGAAGGCAACCCGCTGTTCATGGTGCACCTGCTGCGTTACCTGCGAGATAGCGGAGTCATTGCAGAGGAGCAAGGCCGCTGGGCACTGGCGCGCACCCTTCCAGACGTGCGGCAAGCACTGCCGGAATCGATACGCGGCATGATCCAGAAAAAAATTGATCAGCTGAGCGACGAAGATCGGCGTTTATTGGTCGCTGGCAGCGTTCAAGGCTACGAGTTCGATTCCGCAATTGTTAGCCAAGCATTGGCCATGGATGCCGCTGACGTGGAAGACCGGCTGGAAGTTCTGGACCGCATTCATTTTTTCGTGCGGCGGATTGAAGAAACAGAGTTTCCAAATAAGACGCTGACGGTACGTTACCGTTTCGTCCACGCCCTTTACCAGAATGCTCTTTATGATTCACTGGCGCCTACGCGGAAGGCCATTTTGAGTATGGCCGTCGCTAATGCTCTTCTGGCTTACCAAGGGGAGCGGAGCTCTGAGTCCGCTTCCGAGCTTGGCTTTCTTTTTGAGGCGGCGCGAGATTTTCCGCGCGCGTCCCATCATTTCCTTATCGCGGCTCAAAATGCAGCGCGCGTGTTTGCAAATCGCGAGGCGATTGTCCTTGCACGCCGGGGCCTGGATGCTTTGCGGACGCTCCCGGAGAGCTCGGATCGTGATGAACAAGAACTCGCGTTGCTGCTTACGCTGGCGTCGCCGCTTGCCGTAGTCAAAGGCTATGCGCACTCCGAAGTGGAAGAAACACTTTTGCGGGCGCAGTCGCTTTGGCGGGGTGGCGTTCCGCAACGGCTTTCGATTATTGCTGGGCTGTGGGCGTGTTACACAATTCGAGCGAACGTTGATGCCAGCCGGGATCTTGCCGAGCAGTTCCTCACAGTGGCTCAGACGCTGCAGGACCCCGCGCTGCTCATCGAATCCTACGGCCGCCTGGGAACAACACTCTTCAATCTCGGTGAATTTCGGTCGGCACTTCCAGAGTTGGAGAAGGCATCCGCGTTATATGAACTTCACAAGCACCGCAGTCATCAGTTGCTTTACGCGGTTGGAATTGACCCCGGTGTATTCATGCTTTGCGAGTTTGTTCGCAGTCTGTGGATGCTTGGTTTTCCGGATCAGGCCCTCGCTCGCGGTCAGAACGCCATTGCTGCGGCCCGGAAATTGTCACATCCTCCAAGTCTGGGTCATGCGCTGGTGTTTGCTGCAATTCACCATCAGTTCCGCCGTGCGGCAGAAAAAGCCCTGGAGGGGGCTGAGGCGGCTATCGCGCTCGCCCAAGAACACGGGCTTCCGCAAGTCTGGGCGTGGGCACTCCCCTTTCGTGGGTGGGCACTGGGTCAGCTCGGACGCGTGAACGAAGGGCTTTCTGATATACGGGAAGGCTTGGCGGCTCACCAATCCATCGGCTCCAAGATGTCGCGACCACACTATCTTGCTCTGCTCGCTGAGACGCTTGCTAAAAAAGGCCAAGTACAAGAAGGGTTGGATACGCTGGCCGAGGCCTTGGTGGATAGCCACAGCACAAGAGAGCGCTATTACGAAGCGGAACTCTATCGGCTGCAAGGCGAATTACTGCTCATGTTGACTGACCCGATCGACATCTCAGCGTCGCAAAGCACCGACCCATCCCAGGCAGAAGGATCATTTCGCCAAGCCGTTCAGACCGCTCGCAGTCAGGGTGCGAAATCGTGGGAGCTGAGGGCTCTTGTGAGTCTCGGGCGGCTGCATCTTAAACGGGGAACAAAGGAAGAAGCTCGATGTCTCCTAGGCGAGGTTTGCAGCTGGTTCAGCGAAGGATTTGATACGCTCGACGCAAAAGAAGCCAAGGAATTACTTCAGCAATTATCATGAAAAACAATGGGATTTCCACAAGAAATCTGCTTAGCTGTGACGAAGCTTAGGGAATCTCGCCTGCCGCATGAGGTACTCTACTTTGTAGCATGAGGGAGACACGAAAGACGTGGCAGAAACTCGCGGAGCTAGCCGCACATGAACGTGACCCTGATAAACTTCGTGCCCTTATTCGAGAACTCACCGAAGCGTTAGACGAGCAGACTGTAAAGCCTGACCGCAAGTCCTCACAGGAACCCCTCAGCAAAAGACTCCTGTTCGTGGATGACGAGGAAGGTATTCGGGCCACGCTTCCTCTCCTCTTGCGCGCACGCGGCTTTGATGTACGAGTTGCCGCCAACGTAGCTGAAGCGCTCTTGGAGATGAGAACTCACAATTTCGACGTCCTGCTATCCGACCTAAATATTGGTAAAGACGACGATGGATTTACTGTGGTGCAGGCGATGCGAAGTTCTCATCCCCACTGCATTAATATTCTACTGACAGGGTATCCCGGCTTCGAGAGCGCGTTGCAAGCCTTACACGATGAGGTGGACGATTATTTCGTGAAGCCTGCCGACCTTGATTCCTTGGTGAGAACCATTGAACGTAAACTCCGTAGTCGTAAACAGTGAATTGCATCACGCTTGGTCAATCAATCAACCTTCTTAACTCTGCCCCTCCCGCTTTGGCATAATTGTCGAGTCTGCGTTTCGTGTCATTAGGATATCCTCCGGGTCACCCCTCCCCTTCGGACAGGGCGTCATCAAGGACAACGATTCTCGAATGGAATCGAACCGAGTTGACGACCTGTCCGCCTCCCTAAAAATTAACTCCCAAATCGCTACCTCGCATCTTCGATCTTCCTCTGCGTGACGTTGAACGCTCCCATCCTCACTGCGGAATTGCAGCGTGTTCGTTCTAGGGTCGCAATCCGAGCTGAAACTGGGGCGGCCCTTCCTCTAGGGCCGCCCTTTTTCATTGCGCAAATTGCCCGCCAATCTAGGCTTATAACTGCTGAGGCATGCGAGTCCGGGGCGAGTTGCGACATTTGTTCTGTGTTGCAACTCGAGAAGAGCACCACGGAGAGCTGGCGTTGTTTTAGGCGCCGGCGATGGGAATCCTTGGTAGGAGCGTCAGCTCCATTCGTTTGAGGTCATCGGAGTGGCAATAGTGCCGCTTCGATCCTGTCTCGGATGTACGATCGGAATTACCGGGGTCCAAGTCTATGACGCGGCTTTAAATAATTTTGCGAGTCTATCGATGTCCGCAGCACTCGCGTCGCTGATCACAAAATAGCGAAGCCCGCCTTGACTCCATGTTTCCATGTTGAATGGCAGCTTCTTGGGGCTCCTGTCCAAACTGGCTGGCAATGACCGTTCCTGGAATACCAACACAGAAATGTGGTGTTTCCGCACATCGTAAATGAGATGCGCACCGGGCGCTTGCTCAAGATAGACCATCCGGCCGCCAACCAGAGAAAAGTCGGAGTTCTGAAGTTCCGGCAAATTGAACGCGAAAGGAATTTTTCCCTGGAACCAGGGCTTCACCGTGTGCCGGTCAGTGGAGATCACATCCACCGGCGATGGGCTTGCCAGCGCCGCCACGTGCAAGTCTGCAATCTCACTGAAAACCTGGTCTCTGCCGGACCGGCTTCCAAGATAGGCTGAGGTCAACGTCCCAACCACAAGAATGACGGCTGCCAACGCAGCTAACATCCACCCCAGACGGAACCTGCGCTGCGGTTTGGATGCAATGCTCTTCTGTATCCGATTCCGAAACTCAGCACTGGGAGTAAAGCGTTTTCCAGCGACTTGAATCGTGCGCTTCATCTGTACGCGCGCTAGAGCGTCCGCCGAGCAAGCGGGGCAGCTGCGCACATGAGCGTCAAAGGCGCGCATCTCCTGCTCCGGAAGCTCGCCGTCCACGTAGGTGTCGAGTTTCGCCTTCCAAGACTCACAAACCATGTTTCGTCCCCTTTGTGATCGCCGCCGTTGCTGCTCCTACTTGTGGCTGTGGTCGCCGCAGGCGATCGCGTAGCGTTTTTCTCGCACGTGATAAACGCGACATCACCGTGCCGATAGGAACGGAAAGCGTTTCGGAAATCTCCTGATATGACATCTCCTCCACCTCACAAAGCAGGAGAATCTCCCTGAAATGCACCGGGAGCTCATCGATCGCGCTCTGCAGAAGCTCGCGGTTCGAGCGTTCAAACAGCAGCGTTTCTGGTGTCTCGTGCTCAACTGCCAGTTCAGGTCCGTCCTCCTCGGGATCGAGAGGTACGGTCATTGTCGCCTTCAACCCCGTGCGCGAGGTCAAGAAGGTGTTGCGTAAGATGCGATACATCCACGCCCGGAAATTAGTCCCTAACTGGAAAGACGAGAACCCTTTCAAAGCCTTGGCGTAGGTTTCCTGAACCAGGTCTTCGGCTTCTTCGCGATTCTGTGTGAGCCAGTGAGCGAAGTTGTACAACTGATCGAAGAGCGGTATGGCCAGTTCTTCGAACGAGGCGGGTTGAAGATCCACTCCTGACACACCCACATGGTAAAACATCCGGAGGGTGAATTTATTCCCTTCAGGAGAGCAATTATTTTCAGGAACTGAAGTGCAGTCTGAGCGGGTCGCATGACAACCGCTTCTCATGAATCCCATAAGAGCACGCCCAATACGAACTACATTGACAACCAGCTTCTCTAGTCAATATTCCATGGAAACGGAATCAATTTCTGGTGCCACACCACGATTTACCTGATCGAACCGGAATAAAAGGCCAGAAAGTTCGTTATCTGCGGTGAGCCTCACGGGGAGCAAAACTAATTAATCGGCGGCAGAGGCAGCATGGTCCCCCTAGCAATCCCCGCGCAATCTCAGAAGGGGCAAGGCGATGGTAAATCCTTTCGATCTTAAGACCGCACTCTTAGCGAAGCACGCACAACACGTTGTACTGATTCACTTTCCGATCGCACTGTTCATCACCGGAGTGGCGTTCGACGTTATCGCACAATGGACGAAGCGAGGCGGCTTGGCGGATACCGCCTATTACAACCTGCTAGCGGCAGCGATCTCAACATTCCCCGTCCTCGCGACGGGTATTCTCGCCTGGCAGTTCCAACTCGATGGTCAGAAATTGAAGGGCGTCCTATTGTTGCACCTCGTGCTTGCGTGTGTCTCAAGCGTGATGATTGGCTTGGTTTGGTGGGTGCATTTCCACGCGCGGCGGCAGGCAGAAGTCTTGCCCAGCTACCGCCTGGCGGTTGAATTTCTGGGCGTCGGTCTCGTCGCCTTGACGGGACACCTGGGCGGCTTTCTAAGCGGCGTAAACACTCCTGGCTAGAACTCAGCGCGAATCGCTGAAGTCTCCAAACCATGTCTTCCTGCGAAGCCTCATTCAATGTTGGATCTTGCCGGTTGCTCCTGCGATGTCAATTACGTAAAAAGTGCTGACCCGCTCTTGTTCTCGCCAGAGACGCTCCTATCCGGATGTCCGAAAAGTTTAGCTGGTAGAAATAAACGCTGGAATAAAAACCACTAGTGCAAGTTATCAACCCAGAACGTCACAAAGCACGGAGGACAGATGCCAGACAAAAAGCAAGATCTTATCGATCAGACGTTGCAAAATCTCAACAACGACGGCGTCGACCGCCGCGGATTCCTGAAGTGCATGGCATGGGCGGGTACTGGCTTGGTCTGGACCATGAGCGGTGGCATTCCAATGTCTCGGGCATTCGCCAAAACTGCTGATCAAAGCGCCGGCAAAGGCGGGGACTTCAGCTTTGTCCAGATCAGCGACAGCCACATCGGCTTTAACAAGCCGGCCAATCCGGACGTTACCGCTACGCTGCAGACGGCTATTAACAAAATCAACGCGATGTCCCACAAGCCGGATTTCATCATTCACACCGGTGATCTGAGTCAGCTCTCGAAGCCAAGTGAGTTCGACACGCTGGACCAGGCATTAAAAGGAGCGTCCGCGAAACAGATCTACTTTGTGCCGGGTGAGCACGACATGTTGAACGACAACGGCGAGCAATATCTCCAGCGCTATGGGAGAGGTACCAAGGGCACTGGGTGGTACAGCTTCGATCAAAAGGGTGTCCATTTCGTCGGCCTGGTGAATGTCGCCAATTTGAAGGCTGGAGGCATGGGATCACTCGGTCACGAACAGTTGGAGTGGCTTGAGGGCGATCTCAAAGGCCGCTCTGCCAGCACTCCGATTGTGCTCTTTGCACATATTCCACTGTGGACCATCTATCCCGAATGGGGCTGGGGCACTGACGACAGCGAACAAGCCTTGTCCTACGTCAAGCGTTTCGGTTCCGTGACGGTGTTGAACGGACATATTCACCAAATCATGCAAAAGATCGAAGGCAAGGTTTCCTTCCACACCGCGATGTCGACTGCGTTTCCGCAACCTGCGCCCGGAACAGCTCCCTCGGCCGGCCCCATGAAGGTGCCAGCCGACCAGTTGCAGCAGGTGTTGGGTATTACCGATGTGAACTATGTGGTCAGCGGTCGCAGCCTGGCAATCGTCGATTCGCCACTTGGGGCCTAGGGTCTCGTCGCCTGAAGATCGAAATTAGAAAGGAACAGAACAATGACGGGCAAAAACGTGTGGGTTGCAAGTTTCGCTGCGGTGGTACTGATTGCCATTGTCCTGCTGTCAGCGGGATCACCGAGCGTCAAAGCAAATGATCAGCCATCAGCGCCAAACGCTGAGGTGAAAATCGACAATTTTAGTTTTGGGCCACAGACGCTCACGGTACCCGTAGGAGCGACAGTTACCTGGACAAACCGTGATGATATTCCTCACACGGTGGTGAGCACAGACGGTGTGTTCAAGTCCAAGGTGCGGGATACGGACGAAACGTTCTCCTACACGTTTACCAAGGCGGGAACGTACCCCTACTTCTGCTCGATTCATCCGAAGATGACTGGTCAGGTCATGGTGAAGTAAGACTCAGAGTTGTGTGGCTTGCACTGCAACGGATACGGCTTTCCATTCGTGGCCGCGGCAGTGCTTTCACAGGGCGGTTGTTGCCCAAAGCGAAATAACCAAAATGGCGGCACACTCAACCCAATTCGAAGTCAGGGCAGTGGCTGGCGATGACCTGGATCTTGTCCACGCTAGCAAGAACGGCGATGTTGCCGCTTTCGAGCAACTCGTAAAGAAATACGATCGCCAACTTCTCCGAATCGCTCAAAGCGTCACGCATAACAGAGAAGATTCGCAAGACGCGGTTCAGGAGGCCTTCTTCAAGGCCTACCAAAAATTGGCGGAATTCCGAGAGGATTCCCAATTCTCGACTTGGCTGATTCGCATCACTCTGAACCAGTCGCTGATGAAGCTGCGAAAGCAACGCGGCGCAAGAGAGATGTCCCTGGATGAGGATTTTCACGCAGATGGAGACATCCTTCCCAGGGCGGTCACTGATTGGGCTCCCAACCCTGAACAGCTCTACCGGGCGACTGAGTTACGAAACATCCTAATCAAGACCTTAGAACAGGTGAGTCCGATCTTGCAGACAGTCTTTGTACTACGGGACATTGAGGGGCTCTCAATACGTCAGACGGCAGAAGTGCTGAACCTTAGTCGTGCTGCGGTGAAGGCGCGGCTATGGCGGGTTCGGTTGCAGCTTCGCGAACTCCTGAACAAGTACTTCAGCAAGCAGACGGATTTTGCGCGAGCAGAGTTACTCGCAGAAAGACACACTGCTGCCGCCCGGGATCAAGATATGGACTCTCTTCGGGACTAGTTCGACAAACAAAAGGATGATCGCGATGATTGGCTACCAGAGCACGTTATTAGGTCGGACAGAAGTTGCCGAAGGCACAATGGCATTTCAGTTTGAAAAGCCAAAGGGTTTTGTATTCAAGGCCGGGCAGTACATAGACCTGACTCTATTAGATTCTCAGCCGGGGTCTTCAACCGGAATGACTCATACCTTCTCTATCGCAAGTTGTCCGTCCGACGAAGAGATCCTGGTCACGACCCGCATGCGAAGTACATTTTTCAAGCAGGCTTTATCCACCCTCCCAATCGGTAGCGGAGCGAGGATCGAGGGTCCAATGGGCTCTTTTAGTCTCCATAACAATACGGCCAGGCCAGCCGTCTTCCTCGCCGGCGGAATCGGGATCACGCCATTCCTCAGCATGGTCTCTCACGCAACAGCGGAGAAGCTTCGTCATCCTATTGTTCTGTTCTACGCGAACCGCTACCTGGAAGACGCCGCGTTCATCGATGCGCTCTGGAAGTTAGAGCGTGCAAATCCAAGGTTCCGCTTTGTTCCGACCCTCACGCGCACAGCCAACAATAACGGAGGTTGGAAGGGGAAGACCGGATACATCAGTTCGGAAATGCTTTCCACACAAATAGGAACCTTGCGAGGCCCGATTTATTACATAGCTGGGCCGCCAACGATGGTCGCGGCGACGCGCCGAACCCTCAGTGAGGTGGGTGTAGATGAAGACGATATTCGGACGGAAGAGTTTGCAGGCTATTAAGAATCGGGAATCTGTAGATAGAGCGGATGGTTAGCGGTGTGTTGTTTCAATGAAGGGCTTTCTCGGCACTGGCGCAACCTTCGGGGCGGATTTCAACCTCGTCGTGCAACTCATCATGGGAACAGCCCTGCTTGCGGGGGCTCATCTCGCAAAACAAAAACGCTACAAAGCTCACGGAATTTGCCAAACCACCGTGCTTCTCTTGAATTTGCTGATGATCGGACTTGTGATGTGGCCGTCGTTCCAGCAACAAGTGAAGCCGGCGCTGTCTAAGGTTTTTCATAAATGGTATTACGAGGCGGCGGCAATTCACGCCGCATTGGGGATAGCGGCGGAGCTTCTGGGGCTTTATATCGTCATCGTGGCCGGCACGAACCTCCTTCCACAGTGGCTGCGGTTCAAGCATTGGAAGTGGTGGATGCGCACCGAGCTCGTGCTGTGGACGATTGTCCTGCTCAGTGGTGTAGGAACGTACTGCGCCTGGTATGTCGCGCCATTCCGCTAGTGCTCCTGCGCTGCACTTTTCTGCTGTAAAGCTCCTCCCCCAGTCCAGTCCAGCTCCCACCGTCCAACCGATCAGCAGGAAAGGCGTTTAGAGACCGCTTCGTCGGGAGAAATATTTCTCGGAGGTCGGGAATAAACGGTGGACTAGCGGAGTTTCACAGATTGCTGGAACAAAATCCTAAGCAAAAGGAATTGCAAGAGTGTTTCGTGCGAGTTATCGACTCACCCTAATCCAAACCTCGCAGATGTTGTCAGCGCGAGGTTGCAAAAGAGTTGACAATCAAATGACATCCTGTCCGCATCTCGTCGTCTGTTCGTTGTGTCTAAGACACAGTAACGTTGCAACAAAATCATAGACAAGGGAAGTGGAACGCAAACCATGAAAGAAAAGAATTCTTCATCTGCGGTGGTCTCCGAAACAAACTCAACAACAAGTCAGTCTTCGACGGAAGAAGCTGTTCAACGTCACTGGCGGGGTGTGGTCAAGAGACGTTCGTTCCTCAAGGGCCTGGGAATTGCTGGTGCAACGCTGTCAGCCGGCGCCTTACTGGGGACTGAGGGCAACGCGCAGACCACGCGGAGCGCAAGCAAGCTATCCCAAGGCGATGCCGCCCTCCTGCGGTTCGCGGCGGCAGCCGAAATCATAGAGGCTGATCTGTGGCAGCAATATAACGAACTGGGAGGCGTCCGAGGAGGCAATCCGGCCTACATCGCCGCCCTCAGCAACCTGGATGGCGATATGCCGCAATACATCTCTGATAACACCGACGATGAATTGAGTCACGCGGCCTTTCTGAACGCCTACTTGATTTCCAAGGGAGAAGAGCCGGTCGATCTGCTTCCGTTCCGAAACTTGCCCAGCAGTAAAGCGACTGGCGCCAAGGATGTAAAAAGGCTGACAAACCTGCTTAAGCTCAACGTTGACCTGAGCTGGTATACACGCTACCGCAGCACGCAGAATCCTGACTTCGGGGTGAAGTTCAAAGGACCGTTCACCATTGAGAACCAGCCTGCCATACCATTAAACGACAACGACACACCTCCCGATCAGACGCAACCGGTGCCTCCTGCGACCAAGCAAGAAGCTCGCATGCAAGCCATTGCGAACACCGCGGGATTTCACTTTGCCTTCATCGAGCAGGGTGGCGCGAGCCTGTATCCGACACTAGCCTTCAAAGCGAGCGACCCCGAGGTCCTGCGAATCCTGATCAGCATTGGCGGAGTCGAGATCGATCACTTCGGACTCTGGCATGACAAGGCAGGCAATGCAGTAGCTCAGCCTTTGGCCGGTGTCACTGATCCGGAAACTGGTGTGACCTTCCCGGATCTCAATGCCCCCAACTCAGAACTCGACCAGACCAACCTGATCCTGCCTGAGCCCTGCGAATTTATCAGCAAGAGTCTGCCTCCCTGCTCTGTGATTCGGCCAACCTTGACCCAGAACGGCGGAGCCGTCGCTACCATCAAGGCTTTCACGGATGACCTCTTGTTCCTTGGTCAATCGAAGGCGTTCTTTACCCTGGTTAACCGGCTGGCGATCGAAGCTGATTCGGTACGGCGCGGCTTTTGATTTGTTTACAAGCTCTCCCCTGCTGTCTGGGCGGGCGCTGTACCAGATTACCGGTTGCAGCGCCTGCATTTTTATTAACACTTTTTGAGATGTTCACACTCGATCTGAAGGAGCACTCATGTTTGAAGGACTGTTTCAACCGATGCATCTGCTGGTTATTTTCGGAATTGCCTTGCTTGTGTTCGGACCTAAAAAACTTCCCGAGCTAGGCAAAGGAATCGGAGAGGGCATCCGCGGCTTCAAGTCCGCGATCAAAGCTGAAGAAGAGAAACAGGTCAGCATCACAACCGTAGTCACTGATGACCACGGTTTAACTAAGGGGTGAATCGTGGGTTTTGGCATCCTGTTCATACTTATGCTGGGATTGTTGCTATTGGGTCCAAAGCAGCTGCACACCTTGTTGGGACACGTGGCCCGGGCGAAAGCTCAGTTCGAACAGGCAAGCCGCGGGTTCAAGGCTCAACTGGCGGAGGAGCTCGATGCTGCGCATCAAGATGGCAAGCCCCGAGATTCCTCGCATGAATTGGTTGGGGATCAGTGAACCCTCCTACGATGTTCGGTAAGGCACTCTGAATCGCGCGGGGACAGCACAGAGTGCTAGACCCCCTGGAAAACAAGACCGATAAACCGTGCGGGGCTCATAAAGCCACCGCCCCATTCGGCGTCTGTAGTTGCGGTGGGCTTGGCGGCGACTATTTCCTCGCGCGATCTGCCTTGCTTTTTGAGAGTCGCAACCTTGTCACGAACCCCAACCAGAAGATCGCGGTAGAAGGTGAGTTGGGACTTGTCGCCAACCGCTCCGTGTCCCGGGATGACGATCATCTTGTCCGTGACTTTCGCAAGGTTAGCTTCAGTAGCGCGGATCATGCCGTCAATGCTGCCGCCGGTCGAGTAATCGATGAACGGATAGTAGCCATTCCAAAATGTGTCACCGACATGAAGAATATCGGCATCCGTGAAATGAGCGGAGATGTCGCTGTCGGTGTGTGTGGGCGCATAGTGTTTGAGAGCGGCTGTAGAGCCATTGCAATGTACCGTCCGCTCATCATCAAAGACTGTCGTGGGAAGTGCCCCGGCTGGTGAAGCTGAGAACGTAAAGTTGCAACCTTCGACGCGCGTGTCTTTGGAGAGGTGCTTGCGGGTGTTCTCATGCGCGAGGATCGCGGCACCGGCGGAGTGCATCCATTCGTTCCCGTCGGTATGGTCGAAGTTGCCAGTGTGCGTTGATGAGGTGCTTAATTGGATCCGAACTAATTTGGGCCAGAGCGTCCCTGATCTTTGGCCGGGCCCCGGCAAAACCGGCGTCGATTAGAAGTTTCCCGTCGCGGCCCGGAAGAACGGCGATATTGCCTCCCCACCCATCAGAACGCTGACGTTGCCTCTGAGCTTCTGAACCGTGATCGTACGAGCCGCTGCTGTCTTCCGCGCTGTCTCGACCAACCCATCACTCTCAGCAAACAGATTATGCGGAGCCAGCAACGTGACACTGGCAGCCAGACCGGTAGTTGCAACAAGTGTCGGCGAGTAATACTGGAATTTAAGCTGGTCATGAGATACTTCCCATTGTTATCATGCTTCGATTCTGCTGACCGATTTTGCCCTTTAATAAGTCCCGCACACCAGCCTTGATCTTCCGAGCTCCCAGTTCTCCAGCGCCAGCATTTCAATAAGGCACTGCTTGCAAACGCAGATCCTGATCCAGTTTGAAGCTCAGCAGCGTCTCGGCTGGAACCTGCACCTGTTTGCCTTTGGTCAGCACCTCAGTGCCAACGCCTCCGGCCGCGCCAATAGTTGCGCCGATCGCCGCTCCCTTACCGCCTCCCACGATGGCGCCGATCAGGGTTCCCAGGGCTGCACCGCCACCGACCATGATGGCCGTCTTCTTGTTCGCGCCCACTCCCTGCCCACCTTGCCGTTCCAGGTCGCCGGTGCTAATCAGGTACCTGGTTCCTGACACGGTCACAGCATCCACGTCGAGCACCAGATCGGACGCCGAAGTGATGCTGCCACCGGACGTGCTGCGGATTATCAACTGCGCGTCTGAGCCCTTGGGAATCGCCACCGCACCAGAGCTGTCCAGCACGTCCGCAGCAATCACCGCCGAGAAAGTCTGACCGACAGACGCGGTCTTGGAATCAATCGCCTCGTTGGTTCGTACTGAGAGTTCCGTGCCACTCGGAATGGTGGTCGAACTAACGACGCCCGAAGACCGCCCGTTCCCTCGCAATTCGAATTCGGCACGGCAGCCGTTGTCCACCCAGACGCCGCCCGCATCATAGCCCCAACTGGAACCCTGTACGCACTCGGAATCTCCGAAGGTGCGGCTGAGGCGCACTCCGCCCCGCGTATTCGCGGGACAGTACTTGCGTCCATAACCGTTGGCCTGGAAGGACTCGCAGCGGATTCTCGACGAAAGCTCGTTGCTACCGCCATACGGGAGGCGTAGTGTATCGCCTTCGTTGATGACGGCCTGGCTGGTGCGGCCGTTCAGAGCATATTGCACAGTGAGCGTCTTATCCTGCCCAGGAGCTGGATCGCCACCCATGCTGTCGTTGTTAACCTGCAGGTTAAGTTGGTCATTTTGAATTTGCGAGTTCAGCCGCGAAGTGACGTCGAAAGTGCGATTCCCCGCTCCATAAGTGGCGCGATTGATGCGCAAACTGCTCTGGCTGCTAGTGCCGTATGGCAAGCGCAATGTCTCGTAGTCATTGATGACGGCCTGGCCGGTGCGGCCGTTCAGAGCATATTGTACGGTGAGCGTCTTGGCCTCTCCGGGAGCCGGATCCCCGCCCATGGTGGTGGTATTTACCGGCAGGTTCAGTTGGCCATTTTGAATTTGCGAGTTCAGCCGCGAGGTGACGTCGAATGTGCGATTCCCCGCTCCATAAGTGGCCCGATTGATGCGCAAACTGCTCTGGCTGGTACTGCCGTTTGGCAGGCGTAACGTCTCGAAGTCATTGAGGACGACCTGGCTGATGCGGCCATTCAACGCATATTGCACCGTGAGCGTCTTGGTTTCCCCGGGAGCTGGATCGCCGCCCATGCTGACGGTATTTACCTGCAAGTTGAGTTGGCCATTTTGAATCTGCGAGTTCAGCCGCGAGGTGACGTCGAAGGTGCGATATCCCGATCCATAAATGGCTCGACTGATATGCAAATCATTCTGGCTGGTAGTGCCGTACGGCAGACGGAGCGTGTCGCCCTCGTTGACCACGACCTGGTTCGAGCTGCCGTTCAACGTATATTGCACCGTGAGGGTTTTTGGTTGGTTGGGAGCTGGATCTCTGCCCATGGTCTGATTGTTTACTTCAAGGTTAAGCTGTCCTCCCTGAATCTGCGAGTTCAAGCGGGAGGTAACATCCAAGGACCGGCTACCGCTTCCGTAAACCGCGCGATTGATGCGCAGGCTGCTGTTGGTCTGGTAGGGGTTGTAAACCTGCAGGTTCACCTGTTGGCTGTCGCGATAAGTCATCTGCCGACTCGTCCCTCCGCTATCCCTCAGTTGCAGCCGCAAAGCCCGGTTGCGACCACGCCGTTGGCCGGCTCCCAGGGTATTTCCATCCACGGTGAAGTTCAGCGAGTCGCCTTGCACCAGGGAGCGGACACGGTCAGTGACATCCACCCAATTGTTACCTGAGCCGTAATCGGCACGGATGATTTCCCAGGAAGTGTCTGTCTGCCCCAGTAAGGGAAGCGCCGCCAAACATACCAGCAACAGAGCCACACACGAGTTCTTCATGGTTGAAGTCTCCTCTAGGGAAATTTCGTTCTTTGCCGCCACACTCATTGGCCGAGCACATCGCCAATGATGCCTATTGCCGTGCTTGGGATGGCCGTCGCAGGATGCTGACATGAACGGTAGCAACGTCGTCCTTGCGCGCACGGTGCAATCGGCGCAAAAATTAGGCCCAGCGGTCCCATTTACGCGCCTGGTTGTAACAAATCACGATACCAGACACAAGCTGGGCGAGTCTGGTCACAAGTGCTCACATGCCAATAGTGTAGCCAGACCCTGAGAGAGTGCGGTAGCTTTATCCGTTTATCCTTGGAGAATCTTTTCCAAAACGCAGGTGCGGGATTAGCTAGCGGGAGGACGCAAGGGTCGGAAGCTGCGCATGCACCAATCGAACTTTGATTTGTAACTAACCGTCCAACAGAGCACAATAAAGCCGGAGGTGAGAGAAATGTCTTTTGCCTTGTATCTCATCGGGTACCTGATTCTTATTGCCGGGCTGGCTTATGGCGCTTTCATAATGCACGTTCCTCAGCGCTGGATCATCGTCGGCGTGGTGGTTCTTCTGGGACTCGGCATCGCCACCGGAGCAGTGCGGACCAGACAGCGCGATCCTGCGGAGTAATCAGGTGTCGCTACGGAAATTTCGACGAATTATGACTGACGCAAAATGAAGCTCGAACCCTCGCTACTTTTATCGACTGTTTTGAGTGGAACGGCCACCGCGAACCGATGCCAGCCGCAAAGCGGCGCAAGAATGCAGCCCACGGCGCCAGCCGTGGGTACGCTCGTGAACGGAATCAGTGTTTGGGTTCTGCCAGGTGACTCACAGAACGGACCGGCATTCGAGAGGCAACCACATCAGCCCCACGATAATCTACAACTCGTGACGTCAGGGTATGGGGACCCATAAAACGTACATCCGCCACGGCTTCCATGTTGGTCTGCAACCAGGTCCCTTCCAGGTAAGCAAAGGCGAGTTTCACTCGCACAGTTTTCAGCCACCACGACGGTGTTTTTGCAACTTCGCCCTCAATGTGGCGCACGAGGAGCGAACCTTTGTCCACCCATGCCTGGCCGGAAATCAAGTCTTTATCTTTTCGCTTTGGCTTCAGACCTAATAGATAACAGGGCTGGTTGTCGAGCACAGTCTCGCCCATGTAACTGAAATCGTAGTTATCAGTGTTGACAGCCGCGGTATGAGTCTCAGCCGGCTTGGTGGCGGATTCTACTTCGTGGTCCAGAATGCGGCGCACGATCTGTTCTCCGCGGCTGCTGCCGGACCGAGTCTGGATGTTGTAATGTTTGCTGCTGGGCGGCCGGAAGTCCACCTCGGCCACCACTTCGGAATCAGAACTTGAGCTCTTCGCGCCAAACAGCCGGTACTCACGGATCAATTGGTAAGCAACCTGCGGCCGGACATCGGACTGCGCTCTTTCCATCCCCTCGATAATTGTTGCTAAGGATGGTGTTCCTGAGCCGCTGCTCTGCTGGCCCGCAGCGGCGGAGCATGCCAATGCGCACAGTAATAGGTTGAGTAATCCGAATTTCAGCAACCCTGTTGTGTTACCCAGCCCCACGGTTTTTTCTGCTAATGAACGCACGCATGGATAAGAGCACGTCTCGTGCCACCGGGAAATGCTGAACAGAATTGGAATAGGTGAGAAGCTGGTTGGACGGTATGCAATTTCGGGAGCCGCGAGAGCGGATTTGACGTACCGAGAATCCGGTACAGCGGCACTAAGATTCCTGTAGTCAACTAGTTCTGAGGATTGCACACCTCTTTAGATGCGCCTGACCGTATCGCGTTTTCCGCAAAACGACAGGACGACGTTTCAAGCAGATAGACACGAAGTAACAGTTACTACATGACTCAGTCTAGGCTTCGTTCCAGAGCAACTGCGGCTGACGCTACTCTCTTGCATATCTGCGGAAAAAACTATCCGGCTTCCATTGCGGTCGTCCATCGGCATTGGCCACCGAAATAAGCAAGTCGCGGACGATTTCCTCGTACAGCGCCGCCGCCTGCAGATCCACTGGCTGATCGACGTCGTCGGACGGAGCGTGGTAGCGATTGGTGAGCCAGTCCTTAAATGTCTTCTGTTCCGGCGAGCCCGGGTCGAAGCCAACATCCATGATCAAAGCTGGAATTCCGTGACGAATGAAGCTGTACTGATCGCTGCGGATAAACAAATTCCGCAACGGCTCGGGATCAGGCTGCACCCGAACTCCGTGGGTCTGGGCAACCTCACGAGCCCGGTCGCCAAGGTCAGAGTCAGTCAATCCCTGCACCCTCAGAACCTTCAAAGGAACAATGGGCAAAAACATGTCAACGTTGATGTCCGCAATGATCGATTTCGGATCAACCGTGGGATGAGCCGCGAAGTACTTCGATCCCAACAATCCCTTTTCTTCGGCAGTAACAAACACGAACAAGATAGAGCGTCGGATTTTCTCCGGATGATTCTTGAAAGACCGAGCCATATCCAGCAGCAGCGCGCTGCCCGAACCGTCATCCATAGCGCCGTTGTAGATGCGATCTCCGTTAATTGGCTCACCGATGCCGATGTGATCAACGTGCGCGGATAAAACGACGTATTCGTTCTTCAGTTTGGGATCGTTGCCTTGCATTTTCGCTATCAGGTTGGCTGAATTGATTTCTGTCGTTTGCACCCGAGCTCGCGCTTTTAGCGATGCCACTAACGGAAAGTGTGGCAGCGGTTTGCGGTCTTTCCCCAACTCGGCGATCTCCTGGAAACTGTGCCCGGAGCCGGCAAACAGCTTTTCGGCTTTCGCCGGATTAAATATGAGTGCGATCTTCTCCCCGGCAGTCTCCTGAAACTCTGAATCCTCCAATTCCATCTGGGGATGAGCCCGATTGAGCGCGATCCGGCTCCACGGGATATCCATCGACGCCGGATTCGGAATGGTGATAATTCCGATAGCTCCAGCCTGCCGCAATGCTTTCCAGCGTTCTCCCGCCGATTGGTAATGAGAGGCCAGTGCCGCCGGGATGTCGGACGCAGAACCACTCAGCAGGACGGCAATCTTCCCCTTCAGATCAAGTCCAGCGAAGTCGTCATAGTTCTTCTCTGGAATTTTCAACCCGTAGCCGACAAAGACCAGTGGGGCCTTCACTTCGTCAGAACGCAGGTCCACGCGTGTGCTGAAGTAGGCGTCTTCACCCAGGTTGAGCGGTTCTTCGCCGCCATTCCGCACAAGCGCGGCGGTCGAATCCTTTTCGATGATCTGTCGTGAAATGAACTTTGCCGGTTGGTAATAGCCATTGGTTCCGGCTGGCTCAAGTCCTGCGTTGGTCAACTGCTGAACTATGTATTCTTCCGCTTTGCGAAGGCCCTCGCTGCCGGTCTCGCGACCTTCCATCTTGTCATCTGCCAAAACCTTAACGTGATTCCACCAGGTCTTGCCGTCAAAGTGATTTGCTATGGGCTCTTGCGCCCACAGACTGGCTACAAGTCCCGAAGTCACCAAGAGAAATTGCAGCTTTGCACGCATCGGGGAGCCCCTCCTAATCAAGCTATGAAGAGAAGGAAGGATAACAAATTAGCAAGGCATTCCAGAAAGGCTGAGAGGGAAGTGGGGTCAGTTGGTTTCCTCAGGGACTAACGTCGGCTAAATGCTTCGTCCAGGTGACGCAGAACGTCCAGCATTTCCAAGCGCTCGTTCTCTGTAAGAACGGTCTGCTCATTCTCAACTCGCCGCAGGGCAATACGAGACTCACCCAGGAACTCTGTGTTTGGTATTGTTCGCACTGTCCGACTAGCGGCGAGTACGACGAGACTCAATTCCACCGCACCGCGATCATTGAGCTTCACACCAATGGCCGCTAGGTAGTCATACAGTTGTGGGTTGTCCAGTCGCCTTGACTTGCGCGTTTCTCCCAGCGCTTTCGGGAAAAGCCCCCTTATCAATTCACCTGTGGAAATCATATGAACCCACTGCAAGAGCCAGCAATAAGGGGCTGATATCGCGGAACAGCTCTTTCTCGCAGGATGGACAGGTCAGACGACGATCAGACGTGCTGCTCTTTCTCCTGAGGCTTCACGCGCTTCTCTTTCTCTTTGCTAGCCGGTTCTTTGCTTGCCGGTTCGGAGGGATTCAGCACGCCGTGAGTCCTGATCCGGCTGGCTTTTCGGATCTCGTCCGCAATCTTGACCAAAGCTTCCTTGGCGCGAACCGGCGCCTCAGACGAAATCACAGAACTGGCAGCCAGGGTGAAAAGCAGAGCGTCTTCCTGCTTGTCGAAATAAAGAACCACCTGACTGGCTGCCATTGAGAGTACCTCCCCGGTTAGTCTCAGGAACTCCGGAGATAATAGGCGCATCCCGACCAAGACTGAAGGTACTCTCTTGATGCCGGGTACCCAGAGGGTCAGGAAAATCTCCGCCTATAGAAACTAAGTACCCTACAGGATTTCCTGTAGTGCGAAATTTCCTCCGTACAGGCAGAATTTCATCTTCTGTTCACCAAATCTTAGCCGTTGAGTGGCAGATTAAAGCAGTTACGACTGGTAGCCGGCTTGCACAGTATCCACTGACGCTTCTCCCGGAGATAGTTCGATGAATCGCAAGTTGACCCCTCTTATCCTGCCGTTTTTCTTGTTTTCTGTGTGTGCCACCGGGTTCGCCAAGCAGACGTCTAGTACAGCGAGACGCTCTCCCCGTGCCCAGAAACCCGGTTCGTACCTGATCGTATGGACCCAAACCCAGGCCCCCGAGCCAGCCCCTCAGCCTTCCGGTCGCCAGACGACTACGCCCGACCCCAAGCCCGAAACTCAATCGCCGTCACCCGCCCAGCCCGCCGAGTCTCAACCAGAGGGTTCGCAGTCGCAAGGCCAACCCGCTGCGCAAAGCTTTACCGGCACCATCAGCAAGGAAGGCGATAGTTATGTACTGAAGGTGTCCGACACGAGCTCGTACAAGCTCGACGATCAGGACAAAGCCAAAGAATACGAAGGCAAAAGGGTCTCAGTCGTCGGAATTCTGGATCCGAACACCAATCTGATCCGTGTCCAAAAGATCGAACCGATTTCCTAAGCAACAATCAAATCAGGCACAGCCGGGGCTCAAAAAGGGGCCCGATTTTTTGCGGCAGCATAGCTGAGCACTCAGCCTTCAGCACTCAGCATTCAGCCCCTCAACAATCGTTTGCTCTCACTCGAGCTGAACCCTTCACACCCATTGATGGCTGAATGCTGACTGCTGAGTGCTGACTGCTGCGTCCCGTCTCCACCGCAAGATGCTAAAGTTAAAGCGTGTCCTCCCCTGAATCCCGCTTCGTGCGAGCCTGCAAGGCGCAGCCTGTCGACCGGACACCCGTATGGTTCATGCGTCAGGCCGGACGTTATATGCCGCAGTACCGCGCCATCCGAAAACAATATTCGCTGTTCGAAATCTGCAAACAGCCGAAACTCGCCGCCGAAGTCACCATCACCGCCGCCGCGGAACTTGGGGTGGACGCTGCCATCATCTTCGCCGACCTGCTTCTACCCCTCGAAGTCATGGGCCTACCCTTTCACTTCTCAGCCGGAGAAGGCCCAATCATCGAAAAGCCTCTGCGTCAGAAGGACGATGTAGCTCGCCTCGGCACCGATCGCGCCGCCGACCTGGGATATGTTTCCGAAGCCGTGCGCCTGGTAGCCAAACATTTCGCATCGCGCCTCCCGGTTATTGGCTTTTGTGGCGCCCCCTTCACTCTGGCCAGCTATATGATCGAGGGCGGCGGTTCGCGCAATTACGTCCACACGAAAAAGTTGATGTACTCGTCGCCCGAAACCTGGGACATCCTGATGCGCAAGCTGGTCGCCGTCGTGTCCGAATACGCGGCCGAGCAAGTGCGTGCCGGGGCAGATGCTATTCAAATCTTCGATAGCTGGGTGGGCTGCCTCAGCGTGGAAGACTATCGCCAATACGCGCTGCCGCGCACCACGGAACTGGTAAAGACGTTGCAGAAAACCGGTGTACCCATTATTTATTTCGCTACCGACAGCGCGACTCTGTTGCCTTCCATGAAACAGACTGGCGCGGAGGTCATCGGCTTAGATTGGCGTATTCCCCTCGACGAGGGATGGCGAAGCCTCGGCTGCAATGGCGCGGTGCAAGGCAATCTCGATCCTGTCCTACTTTTCGCCGACTGGAAAGAATTGAAATCGCGTGCCGCAGATATCCTGAAGCGCGCCGGCGGACGTCCCGGTCATATTTTTAACTTAGGCCATGGCATCCTGCCCGAGACCCCTGTGGAGAACGTAAAAGCTTTAGCGAAGTTTGTGCAGGAGCACTCGGGAAGCACAGGATAGCCAGGCCCGCGGATCCCTACGCGAAGCCGGATTTATGCAGCGCCTCCGAAGCAGCCCCGAAGGGGCGACATCACTTAGCCCAGCGCTTCAGCGCTGGGAACACGCGACTCTGGGTACAATGAACCGTGCGTGACGACGCCAGTTCGTCTAAAACCGCCGTCCTTTTGCTGGCCCACGGCAGCCCCGATTCCGTCGACGACGTCCCAGAATTTTTGCTCCAAGTCACCCGCGGACGCCAACTTCCCCCGCAGGTCATCGAAGAAGTCAAACATCGTTACGCCCTCATCGGTCATTCCCCGCTCACGGAACGCACTCTGCAACAACGAGACCTGCTGGCTCGAAAACTCAGGCTGCCCGTTTACGTCGGCATGCGCAACTGGAATCCTTTTATCTCCGATACGGTCCGCACCATGGCTACCGACCGCATCGAGCGCGCGGTGGTCATCTGTCTCGCTCCCCAAAATTCACGTACCAGCGTCGGACTTTACCGCTCCGCGCTGGAGAAAGACGTTTCGTTTGACATTGACTTCGTGGACTCCTGGCATGACCATCCGTTGCTGATCCAGGCCTTCGCCGAAAAATTGCTCCCCGGAAGAGAAGGAGCCTCCCGCGAAATGGGAACCAATGTCCCCGTAATCTTTACCGCGCACAGCGTTCCTCAGCAAACCATCACCGAGGGTGATCCGTACGAGACTCAAACAAGGGAAACCGCCGCATTGGTTGCGCGCGAGGCTGTATTGGGGCCAGCAAACTGGACATTCGCTTTCCAAAGTCAAGGCATGTCCGGCACACGATGGCTGGGGCCTACCGTCGAGGAGACTATCTTAACCCTGAAACAAAAAGGCCACCGCGGCCTATTCATTCAACCGATAGGATTTCTCTGCGACCACGTCGAAGTGCTCTATGACATCGATATCGCATTCAAGCAATTCGCGGAGAAACAACGGATGCGCCTGTGGCGCGCCGAATCGCTGAATGACTCACCCTTGCTCACAGCCGCACTGGCCGACGTGGCGCGATCACAAATGCGAAAAGCAGCCCCTCCGCCGCTGGCGGGCCGCTGACGTAGCTCCGGCGTCCCGCCGGCTCCAACTTAGAATAAAAGCATGAAACGCATTGCCATCATCGGCGGCGGCATCTCCGGCCTAGCCGCCGCCTTCACTCTCGACGAGCAGCGACGTGCCGGTGCGCCGGTCGAATACGCCCTGTTTGAATCGAGCCCGCGCTTCGGAGGTGTGATCGCC